>LCWY01000005.1_pt1 | contig 50202 bp, 51 predicted proteins | sample 348741 | NCBI WGS metagenome assembly LCWY01 (sample SAMN03565343, study PRJNA281982) | anaerobic digester metagenome | biome: Anaerobic digester; feature: Alkaline_Metagenome_Assembly_A; material: Alkaline anaerobic digester sludge; isolation source: anaerobic digester run at haloalkaline... | reverse complement strand
ACAGGGAGCAATTCTCTTGGATGGAGACCAAATTTCACGAGAAATCGTTCAGGATCAAGGAGTTTTAGATACACTGGAGGAATCCTTCGGGAAAAAGATCATTGATAAGAATGGAAACTTAAAACGAAAAACTCTGGCAGCAATTGTGTTTTCTGATAAGAGCCGGCTGGAACGGTTGAACCGGATTACCCATCCGAAGATTAAAGCGCGGATGATTGAGGATCTTCAAAGGGTGAAAAAGAAAGCAGTTGAAGAAGAGACTCGTCAAATCATTCTTCTTGACGGAGCATTGCTTCTGGAAATGGGACTTGAGACACTGGCGGATGAAACATGGGTGATCAGTGTGGATCAGGAAACCCAGTTGAAACGGCTGATGGAAAGAGACGGGATCTACAGGGATGAAGCAATGCAGCGAATCAATGCACAAATGGATGAAGGAGAGAAAAGAAAAAAAGCGGATGTGATTATCGAAAATAACGGGGGGATTAAGGAATTGACCGAAGAAGTGATGGACCATTGGGAAAGACTGACGAAGAAATTAGAGGGGGAAGGGAATTGAAAAGAAAACTGCTGATTGGTTTAACTGTTGCTGCACTTGTTTTCTTATTAACGGGATGCAATGATGAAGAAGTGGAAGTGACGGAACCGGAGGAACAGGAAGAAGAAATTGCGGATGAGGAGGAAGCTGAGGAAATCCAAGAGCCTCAATACGGAGGAACTCTGGAGCTGGGTTCCGTGAGAGAGGAATCATATCATCCTTACGGTATTCAGTCGAGAGAAAGCAAGGATGTGTATCACTTTATTTTTGAAGGGCTGATGGCTCTTGATGAAGAGATGGAACCCAGGGGTCAGATTGCGAGAGACTACGAAGTGGGTGAAGACGGACAGAGCATCACCTTCAATCTGCGAGAGGACCTTCAGTGGCATGATGGTGAGGAGTTCACTTTGCAGGATCTCCGTTTTACCCTTCGCTGGCTGCGGGAGGCGGATTCCGAATCGTTGTCCCCTGAGGGGAAAAATGCTCAAAGGGTGGCAAAGCAAATTACTGATGCCCGGGAGTTTGAAGACGGGAGGATAGAAGTCATCTTTTCGAGACCCTTTTCCAATGGGCTGGATTCTTTGACTTTTTGGGTTTTACCTCAGCACATTTTTGAAGGACGGGAGATGAATGAGATCACTACGGATTATTTAGTGGGCTCGGGGCCATTTAAGGTTTCTTCAGGAGGGATTGAAGAGGGTCTTTCCCTTGGAAAAATCGAAAATCATCCGATGATGGATTCCTATATTGAAGAGATTCATCTTCGCTGGTTTGAAGATGATGAAACTTTGGAGGCGGCCTTTCAGGAGAGGGAAATTGACTTTTTGAGAGCAGAGCACTATGGGTACATGGATTCCGATGAGTTTGAAACCCTATACCCTTTGGGAAATCATTATGAGTTTTTGGCATTTAATCACAGGGATGAGAATGTGTTCACCAAAGAACCTGAGTTGAGAAGGATTCTAAGTCAACTGATTGACCGGGAGGAATTGATCGACGCAAGTTATCATGGTTTTGGCGAGGCTGCAAGTATTCCCATTCATCCACACCATTACCTCTTTGAGGATACTTCCCAAAATGAGGATCGTGAAGAGCTTCTGGGACTTTGGGAAGAACATCTCAACCGCATAGGATACCAGTTGGGAGAAGATCATCTTTATGAGACGGAAAACAACGAAGTGCTTCGTTTAAGGATTCTGGTGGATGAGGACCGGGCACGGCAAATCAACAGCGCCATGATTTTAGCAAGAGAATTCATGGAGTTGGGAGTCGAAGTAATACTCGAGCAAAGAAGTGACGAGGAGATCATATTTGATTTGGACACAGGGAACTACCAAAGTTATCTTGGGGCGTGGACCCTGTCACCGGTATCGGATCTGTCTTTTGCATTTCATTCCACACAAGTTGGCCATGGGAACATACATTTTTATCAATCCGATGGATTGGATGCTCTTATTGAAGATGCTTTCCGGGCACCTGACCGTGAAATGAAGATGGAGAAATACCGTCAAATTATCGAATACCTCAATCGGGAGCAGCCGGGGATTGGATTGTATTTTCTAAAGGAACCGGTGGTCATCTCTCAAAGAGTGATGGGAGTGGACAGGCTCCATCCCAACAATGCACTGTACTATATGGAAGAATGGTTTCTTGAAAGCCGGTAATCTTTTATAACATCGGTTGACAAGTTGTCCATTCCATTTTATAATGATTGAGTGTGAAATGCGGGGGTGCTGGAATAGGCAGACAGGCATGTTTGAGGGACATGTGCGTAAATCGTGTGTGGGTTCGAGCCCCATCCCCCGCACCACAATTTTTCAGAAGCACATCACCCTTAAGCTTAAGGCTTAAGGGGTTTCTTTATAGAGAGCTTGACAATCATGAAAGGAGAATTTGAGTGATACCGAAAATCGAAAAGCCCATCACCGCTTCCTTAGAATCTCTGAGTCTTTTAGAAGAGAAGGAGATTCATCAAAAATATAAAAAGAAGAAGCGGCTGTTTTCCAAAGGAGAGGTAAAGGTTTACGAGAGTGAGGAAGTTGAGAAATTTGCCACTCTGAACTTAAAAGGACTGAACATTTACGGATATGAGTTCGGGATTGCCTATCCAAGAAACAAAGAGTATCCTCTTTTTATCTATCAGATGATTTATGTTCCCAACAGGGCACTTGCAATTGTAAATTATCCTTATCCGAAGGAAGAGGAGAAAGACGGGGAATCGATCTTTCAAAACTTCCTGGATCTTGATGCTCACTTGGCAAAGAAAAGGATCTTCAAAGAATTGAAGCCCCAGTATTTTATTGCTGATGACCTTCTTGAGAACCGTTACAACGGTATTATTATGACATCGGAAATTGAAGAGGCATACGATGATGTGAAAATTCTTTTTGAGCGATGGCATGAGGGCATGAACAATGGAGGAGAGGAATTTCCCGATCAGGGGGAAGAATACCGCTTATGGGTGGAACAATTTAAGGATCGTTTTTTTTCCAAGGACTACGGATATAATGCAACAAAAAGGTATCTCGGGAAAAAATGGACCGATGAAGTTTTCAGTAAGATTCTTCGTTAACGGCGAGATGGAAAGGGAGTAGTATTAAGGAGTTTTGAAAAACCGGGGTATGAGCAGGTTCCGAAGGGGACCAGAGCTCTGCCCCGTTACTTATAATAAGGATTGTTCCCTGGAGATCCGTACGGAAGACTCCCTGAGTGTAGGACAGGAGCCGCTCAATCACTTCCTGATGAGGATGACCATAGGAGTTATCGATACCGCAGGAAATAACAGCGATTTCAGGTTTTACAGCTCGAAGAAAGGCTTCACTGCTGGATGTCCGGCTTCCATGGTGACCCACTTTCAGAACCTGGGACGTGAGGATCTCTTCGCTGTAATGCTGAAGCAGGTGACTTTCTCCCCCTCTTTCCAGGTCACCGGTAAAAAGAAAAGTGTGGTTCCTGTAATGAAGCTGCATAACGACACTGAGATCATTCAGGTCATTACTGAAGGGATGACGGGGAGATAAAAAATGAAGAAACAGGTCCTCTTCGATCTCATGGAGCTCATCGATGGGAGGAAGGCTGAGAGGAATTTCTTTTTCATCAATTATTGAGAGGAAATCAAAAAAAGTGTTAGAGGTATGGGATGCCGGGGATGTAATAAGTTGATGAACCGGAAGATTCCCGAGCACATGGATTAATCCTCCAATGTGGTCGCTGTGGGGGTGGGTTGCCACAACCAGGTCGAGACGGTTAACCCCAAGCTCTTGCAAATACTTTGTCACATAGGACCCTTGGTTTCTTTCACCTCCGTCAACAAGAATTGTCTTTCCCCCGGGGGTGCGGATAAAAACACTGTCTCCCTGACCGACATCCAGATAATGTACCTCCAAAAATGTTTCGCCGGAAGCATTGAAAAGGGAAGGAAAAACCGTTATGATAACAAGAAGAATAGTGAGTGCGATAAAGATCGGGATAAGACTTTTTTTATAGGACATCGTAAATTGCTCCTCAACGTGGATTGAACATCATATTCTTGATTATATACCAAAATTTGAAAGAAGAGGGAATACATTGTGAAAAAAACTGCATTTTTTTTAGATAAAGAAGAACGTAGACAATTCATTCAAAAACACCTCCATCATCAGAAGGGGGTAAATATGATTAAGTCAAAGCATTCACACAGAAAAATTCCGGGATACTGGCTGGAGGTTCATCTGGAAAAAACTCCTGAAGGAAAAGCCCTCAGCGATAAAATGGACAGAATCATGAAACAGGAGGGAGTTTCTAAAGAAGGATTTTTTCCGTGGGAAGGAATCAGGAAAGAAAAGCTGATTGGAGAATGGACGAGGAAATATCGATCCACTCCCAGGGAGACAAACCATGACCAATGGAAAATTTTTCTCCAGGAAATCCGAAACCTGATGAACCTAAATCTCTACGATGAAGCCTATTTAGGACTCAATCTTTTTATGCGCTGGAATCCTAATTATTTAAAGAGGTATAAGCGATACCTCCTTTTTGAAGAACTTGCAGCAGCATTCGAAGTTCAGGGTCGGATACCGAAAGCATTAAGAGCACTGAAGAAACCCCTGCTTTTGAATATCCACTCGGAAGAACCCTATATTGCTCTTTCCAGCTTTTATTACATCCAGGGCTCGGAAGAGAAAGCCTTTAAGCTGGCCAGACAAACCTACCGGCGATTTCCCAAAAGTCCCATCGCGACCAGCCAGTATGTAGTTCTGTTGGAATCCAACGGAAATGATGAAGACGCATTGAAAGTGATTCAGGGAGCTGAAAAACTTGGGGTCCATCACAGTCTTCTGTATAAAATCAAAGGGGAGATCCTTATGGGGATGGATCGGGACAAAGAGGCGATTACTGCTTTCCGGAAAGCCTATCGCATATTAGGGGAGGATCATGAGAGCTTGAAGTACGAGATTCTTGTCTCCCTGGGATTTTTATATCGCCTGGATCATCAATACGAAAAAGCGGCAAAAACTTTGGAAAAAGTGGTCAAGTCCGATCCTGACGATCTTTATGTGCGCTATTTACTGATCAATCTTTATGTTGAATCCATGAAAGAGTATGACCGGGCTCTCATACATGGAGAAATGCTGATGAAACATAAACCGGAAAATTTCGAGTACTTAACCGCCATCGGATCAGTTTACTTAGGGACCGGTGACTTTGAACGGGCCAAATGGTTTTTTCACAAAGCCAAACGAATTAGTCCTGAAGATTTTCAGGTGCGTCATGTTCTCGCGAAGATTAAAGAATTTCAAAAAGAAGAAGATGAGAACGAAAAAAATCCTGAATAAAGGGGAGTTCGGACGAATGAAAAAAAGAGTGTGCTTTATATTTATGATTTCCATCATTTTTCTTATAGCCGGATTTTCAACAATCTACGCCCAATCCCAATCGGAACCGCCGCTTTTGGATCAACCCTCCTATGATCAGTTTCAGGAGATTGAACTTCGGGCAAAAGTGGAGGAAGCCTTTATAAATCCTGACAGGGACGGAGAATATGGTCCCGGGACCCGGGTTCAGGAAGTGACACTGACCATTACCTCCAGGGAATTAGAGGGGGAAATTCTCTTTATCGATAATGTTCACATGGGCAACCCGGCCTATGATCTGGTTGTTGAGCCGGGAGATCGCGTTCTTGTGGGGATTCAGGGAAGTCTCGAAGAAATGGAAGAAGTGTATATCAAAGAATTTATAAGGGATCGATATCTTTATATGATCGTTGGGGCCTTTCTTTTGCTGCTCCTTATTATAGGACGGCTGAAAGGGTTAAAGACGATTATCACCATTGCTCTTACCATTCTGTTGATTATCTATCTTCTGATCCCCGGAATTCTAAGGGGTTATAGTCCAATTCTTCTGGCGATTATTATTTCAGTCGTGGTTACATTCATTACGTTATTTATCATTGCGGGAGTGAATGTAAAGAGTGTTTCTGCAATCATCGGAATCCTTGGTGGAGTCTTTATAGCAGGGTTGATTACTCTTTGGATTGGAGCACAGATGCATTTAACCGGGTTTTCCTCGGAGGAGTCAATGATGCTGTTATTTATTCCACAGGATGTTGAGCTGAACGTCAGGGGTCTTTTATTTGCAGGAATTATTATCGGCTCAATGGGAGCTGTGATGGATGTGGGAATTTCCATTGCCTCATCGATGCAGGAAGTGCTCCTTGCCAATCCCCGTATTTCCAATGCAGCTCTACGGAAAGCGGGATTCAATGTAGGACGGGATATCATGGGAACCATGGCCAACACTTTAATTCTTGCCTATGTCGGAAGCGCGATTCCCTTATTGATCCTTTTCAGTGCCTATGAAGCTTCCTTTGGTGAAATTGTCAATCTCGACGTGATTGCCACGGAAGTGGTAAGAGCCTTGGCGGGAAGTATAGGACTGATTCTTACTGTGCCTATTACCGTTTACGCAGGAGTTGTTTTAATGGGAAAATCCCGAAAAAAAACGCAAAGAACACCTCAAGACCATGAAGCTTAAAAGGCAGTGCTTTCCTACGTTTATTTTTCTGGCGGGGGGGATCATCCTCGGAATGATTCTTTGGCGGAATGGGATGATTCTTCTTTCTGTGCCCCTTTTATATGGTGTACTTCTCGTTTTGACACTTGCTCTTCTTTTTAGAGTGACGGGAAGTCGAAAAGAGTCCGTATTTTACATGAGGGAATTTTTGATCGAGGGATTTCTATGGATGACCATTACCTTAGGAATTGGACTTCTTCTTTTTCAAATTCATGCCCGGGACTCTGAAGTGTTGACGGCATTTTTCCCTGAGAATATAGATGGAGAGTTAAAAGCAGTGGTCTATGAAGTTCGGGAAAGACAATACGGCTATGAAATGGACGTCATCAGCCGTTCCCTCATTCTTCAGGAAAAGGAAATCTTTCTGAAAAAGAAGTTGAATGTTATGATGTATGATTCTTCTTTGACCATAATACCGGGAATGATGGTGGAAATAAAAGTAAAAGATGGTCAAATTGATCATCTTCTGCCCCGGGGAGAAGAGGTTCACTCCTATTACTGGAGCTTGCTGGGGAAAGGGATAAACAACCGAATCACCCTCCGGAGTGACGGGATAAAGGTACTGGAGGAGAAGCCTCAAACTTCAAAGTCTTGGCCTCTTGCGGTTCGAAACTACGGAGACCGCTTTTTTTCAGAGACTCTGCAATCACCTCATGATCAGGTGATGAAGAGCGTACTTTTCGGAAACCGGGGATTTTTAATGAGAGAAGAGCTGGACCTCTTTTCAAAAACCGGAACATCACACTTAATTGCCCTTTCGGGTTTACATATCGGTCTGATCCTTTGGATGGGACAAAGCTTTTTCGCATTGCTTGGGTTCGGGAAAAATCAACGGCTAATCCTGGGAGTCCTTCTCATGATTTTGTATGGGATAGTGGCGGGATTTCCTGTTTCCTTATTGAGGGGAAGTCTTTTAGCCGGAATGCTTATGATTGCTTATTTTCGGGAAAGGCCCTACGACGGTATTCAATGTTTAAGTGTAGTGGGAATCCTGGTTCTTCTTCAAAATCCATTTGCGCTTTTCACCCTGTCTTTCCAGCTTTCATTTATGGCAACCCTTGGAATCTTTATTCTCTATCCCCGATTTATCCGTTGGTGGAGGGGATATACATCGATTCCCGAGGGCGTGAGATCTTTAGTTGCTGTGACTCTTTCCGCTCAGCTTGCTACTGTGCCCATTGTGGCGTTTTATTTCAACAGAATATCGACGATCAGTCTTTTAGCTAATCTTGCTTTATTACCGACAATGGCACTTTTGCTGACTCTGGGAGTGACCGCATTGGTGTGGGGAGTCTTCATTCCTCACATAGGGCAGGGAATTGCTTTTATTGCAAATGGAATACTCTATTATCAGATGTCGATTCTTCAATGGATGGAGAAGGTTCCTTTTGCCTATGTGGCGGTGGAAAATGTGACCCTTCACTGGGTTCTGCTCTATTACGGAGGGATGCTGCTGGCGATCGACTTACTTGAAGGAGGAAAAATTCATGGGATCCTGGAAAGAATTCAAAGAACGAATCAAAGAGCGACCTCTTAGGCCATTGTTTTTGATGACAGGGAAAGAAAATTACTTTCTGGATCGGGGGGAAAAGGAGTTAATTAAGGCATTGGTGGATCCTGCTTTTGAGAGCTTGAATTTAGTTGTGCTTCGGGAAAAAGACTTCACAATGGAAAAGTTCAGGGATGCTGTGGACACCTTTCCCTTTATGAATGAGCATAAACTGGTGATTGTAAAAGATGTGCCCTACCTGTCTCCTCAGAAAAAAGGAGGCGACAAGAACGTTGAAGGGGAAATTTTACAGATTGTAAAAAAATCTTCCCAAAGGAATCGTGATCGCCTTTATTTCACCCCGGATTGATGGGCGGAAAAAACTTGTAAAAACACTGAAAAAACTTGGCTCATACCATGATTTCCAACCTTTGGAGGAACGGGAGCTTTTCCGTTTTCTTCAAGGAAAAATTCAAAAAGCAGGTCTTTCCGTCGAAACGGGGACAATCACTTATTTGATGGAAAACCTGGACTATTTGGGAAGAAACAGTGAAAACACATTGCTTTATGTGGAACAGGAGGTCAATAAGCTGATTTCTTACGGAATCACTGATGAGGTGATCGAAAAATACCATGTGGACCACATTATCACAAAGAGCTTTGAAAACGATATTTTCCAAGTAATGGACTCCATAGAGAAAAAAGCTGTCAAGGATGCCATTCACCGTATGAATTCTTTGATTCAGGGAGGAGAGCATCCGCTGAAAATCCTTGCAACACTGCAAAATCAGATGAGAAATGTGATGAAGGTGAAGCATCTTTCCCGACAGGGATATACAGCGAAGGCCATCGCCAAAGCCATCGGCATTCATCCTTTTGTTGCTCAGAAAAGTCTGCGACAGGGAAATCAATATAATGAAGAGGCGTTAATGGATGCTTTGAACTTTATGATGGAAAAAGAAACCATGATCAAGCGTGGGGAAATGGAAGACGGAGTTGCCCTTGAGCTGATTGTATTAAAGCTTTGTGAGTAAAAAAAATAAGCATACCATGGAAGTGGTATGCTTAATTTATCGAAACCGAGACACGGTTTTCAGTCGGGGGATATTATACAGCACGATTCAGCTTTTTCGTTAATCGAGAAACCTTTCGAGATGCCTTTGCTTTGTGATAAATTCCTTTGGAAGCAGCTTTTCGCAACTTCTTTTCGATGGCGTGAAGTTTTTCCTTCGCAGTATCGATATCACTGTTGGTCAGGGCCTTTTCGAAAGCTTTGATGGTCTTTTTCACATCGTCCTTGATTAACTTGTTGCGCGCAGTTTTCTTTTGAATCACTTTAATCCGTTTTTGTGCTGATTTAATATTTGCCATGTATCTCACCCCCTTATAGGCTGTTAACATATAGATTCTATCAGAAAAAACAAGGGATTGCAATACGATTCAAAGAAAAGTTTTGGCCCTTTGGGAAAACCACTGTTAACCCCGGGGGGAATATGTTATAATCGTTTAGTGAATAAATGAAGGAGAGTAAAAGGAGGATCACCATGGCAAGTGCAAGACAAAAAAAGATCCGAAATTTTTCAATTATCGCCCATATCGACCACGGGAAATCCACCCTGGCCGATCGTCTGATCGAAAAAACCGGTCTGATCGCAGAGCGTGATATGCAGGATCAGTTATTGGATAATATGGAACTTGAACGGGAGAGGGGAATCACCATTAAGCTTCAAACGATTCGTCTCTTATATAAAGCGGAGGACGGTGAGGAATATTCCTTAAATCTTATTGATACTCCGGGTCATGTGGATTTTACCTATGAGGTGTCAAGAAGTCTTGCCGCCTGTGAGGGGGCAATCCTTGTTGTGGATGCTGCCCAGGGTATTGAAGCCCAGACCTTGGCCAATGTCTATCTGGCATTGGAACAGGATCTGGAAATTATTCCTGTGATCAATAAAATTGATCTTCCCGGTGCCCGTATTGATGAGGTGAAAAAGGAAATTGAAGACATCCTTGGAATTGATACCACTGATGCTCCTTTAATTTCCGCTAAAAACGGAATTAATATTGAGGATGTTCTGGAGGCAATTGTTAAGAAGATTCACCCCCCCGAAGATGATGAGACAGAGCCCCTGAAGGCCCTGATTTTTGATTCCTTCTACGATAATTACAAGGGAGTGATCGCCTACATCCGTGTTTTCCAGGGGGAAATGAAAAAGGGCATGAAAATTAAAATGATGGCAACGGGTAAAACCTTTGAAATCAACGAAGTGGGAGTTTTCTCACCGAACCCCGTTTCTTTGGATATTCTTAAAGCCGGAGATGTAGGCTATATGACGGCAAGTATTAAGGAAGTCCGACATTGCCGGGTTGGAGATACCATTACAGAGGCCGGCAATGAAACAACAAATCCTTTTCCCGGGTACAAGAAAGCGACCCCCATGGTATACTGTGGAATCTATCCCGCTGAAGGGGAAAAATACGAAGATGTTCGTGACGCTTTGGAAAAGCTTCAGGTGAATGACGCATCCCTGGTCTATGAAGCGGAAACCTCTGCAGCCCTTGGATTTGGATTTCGAAGCGGATTTTTAGGCCTCCTGCACATGGAAATTATTCAGGAGAGACTTATGCGGGAATTTGATCTCGATATAATCACCACCGCACCCAGCGTAATCTACCGGGTGATAAAAAATAACGGTGAAGAAGTAATGATTCAGAATCCCGCCAACCTTCCGGATCCTACTGAAATCAGGAAGATTGAAGAACCCATCGTGAAAGCGGGGATCATGATCCCCAATGAGTACGTTGGCACTGTCATGGAGCTGTGCCAGCACCGCCGTGGAACTATGAGAGACATGGAATACATTGAAGACACAAGGGTTGTGATCAATTATGATCTTCCCCTTAATGAAGTCATCTATGATTTTTTTGATGCCTTAAAGTCGAAAACCCGGGGATATGGATCCCTGGACTATGAGTTTACAGGGTATAAGGAAGCGAATCTGGTAAAACTGGATATCTTAATTAATCATGAACAGGTGGATGCTCTGTCCTTTATCGTTCACCGTGACTCGGCGGAAGCCGGGGACGGGGAATGTGTGAGAAACTTAAGGATGAAATCCCCCGACATCAATTTGCTGTGCCCATTCAGGCGGCCATCGGAAACAAAGTCGTTGCCAGGGAAACCGTCCGGGCCCTTCGTAAGGATGTTACCTCCAAGTGTTACGGGGGAGATATCTCCCGTAAGAAAAAACTGCTGGAGAAACAAAAAGAAGGAAAGAAGCGGATGAGACAGGTGGGGAATGTTGAGGTTCCTCAAAAGGCCTTTATGTCTGTATTGAAACTGGACAATTAATCGGAAACTAGCAGCCTTGGTTGCTAGTTTTCTCGTTTGTTTTGGACTTTGGAAGGAGGCGCCTATGAAAAAACCCGTAAGTCTTTATCTTCATATTCCTTTCTGCAGGGACAAATGCGTCTATTGCGATTTCCACTCTTTTCCCTGTCATCAGGGAACAATGGGGGAGTATATGGAAGGATTGAAAAAGGAAATTCTTCTTTATGAACCAATCCTGAGGGAATATCATATCCCAACGATTTTTTTCGGCGGAGGGACTCCCAGTCTTCTGGGAATTACAGAGGTGAAAGAGATTCTAGACTCACTTCAAGAGCATTTTTTCATCGACGGGGATGCTGAGATCAGCCTTGAGGGAAATCCTGAAAGCTTAACTCCGGAGAAGCTGAAAGGATATAAATATGCCGGTGTAAACCGGCTCAGTATAGGAATGCAAAGTCACTTGCCAACGCTGCTAAAGGCACTGGGTCGTCTCCATACGAAGGAGGATTTCCTAAGAGCCTGTCACTCTGCCGAAACCGCAGGGTTTGAAAACATCAGCGTGGATGTGATGTTCGGGCTTCCAGATCAAACCATGGAGGATTTTAAAGGAACGCTGGAGTTTATCAATTCTCTTGATATACAACACATCAGCGCGTATGGTCTTATTGTGTCCGAAGAAACTCCCCTCTATGATAAAATTCAGCGGGGAGAGATTTCAAAACCCGATGAGGATCTGGAGGGTGACATGTATGAGATGTTAGTGAACGATATGACCGACAGGGGATGGGATCATTATGAAATCTCAAATTTTGCAAAGGACGGTCATCAGTGTCGACATAATCGGGTGTACTGGGAAAACCAGGAGTATATCGGTCTTGGTCTTGGTGCTCATTCCAGTTTTAATGACGAGCGCTTTTCGAACCATGAGGAGATGAATGCCTACTTATCATCTGTAAAACAGGGGGAAATTCCAGTGGCTGAACGGGAAAGAATTGCCACGGAAGAGAGGCTAAGAGAATCCTTAATACTTGGACTTCGCATGATGGAGGGTATACAGATGAAAGACATTGAAAACCGCCATCAGGCCTCATTATCCCCGGAGATGATCCGGGAGTTGCAGAGGAATGTTCGAAAGGGACTTTTAGAGGAATTTCCGGGTGGTTACCGATTGACGAAACAAGGACTTTACCTTTCCAATTCGGTTTTTCGGGATCTAATAGGGTAGAGGTTATCATCGGTGAAATTTCACTAAAATCCCTTGACAAAAACCTGTAGCCGTGGTAATTTAATGTCATAATCATTAGCACTCATTAAGACAGAGTGCTAATAATGTGAGGTGGTAGCATGGAATTAAGCGAAAGAAAGCTTAAAATTCTCAAAGCGATTATTAAAGATTATATAGAAACCGCCGAACCTGTAGGATCCAGAACCTTATCAAGAAAATATGACTTAGGTGTCAGCGCAGCAACCATTCGAAATGAAATGTCGGAGTTGGAGGAATACGGCTATCTGCTTCAGCCTCACACATCTTCAGGAAGGATTCCCAGCGATAAAGCCTATCGATTGTATGTTGATCAGCTAATGGAATCGAAACGTTTAGCAAAAAGACAGCAGGAACTCCTCCGGAAAAATCTGGCTCAGAAGTTTCATGAAATTCAAAATCTGCTACGGAACAGCGCAGAGCACTTGGCGGAATTGACGGACTATACGTCCATTGCCATGGCGGAAAAAACCCAGGAAACTCTTGTTAAGCATATCCAATTGGTCCCTGTGGATGAAGATCGGTTCCTTCTGGTTCTGATCATCAATGCCGGACATGTAAAAAACTCTTTGCTGAAAACCGGTCAAGCATTGAACCAAGAGGAGTTGCAGAAAATCTCGAACCTTCTGAACACCCATCTCCAGGGGAAAGATCTTCGGGATATGACCAAAGAACAGGGTGAAATCATGGAGGAAGAACTTCCCGAGTATGAAAGAACTATTCGGGGCATTCTTCTTTACCTCCGGGAGATTTCCAAGGAAATTGAAAGGATTGACGTTTTTTTCAGCGGAACAACGAATATTTTCAATTTTCCCGAATTCAATGATATTGTAAAAGCCAGATCATTTCTTGCAATGTTGGAGGAAAAGGAACTGATGAAGAATCTCCTCTCCCTTTCCGGACGGGAAGGTCTTTCGGTGTCCATTGGGCGGGAGAATCTTTACGAAATTGCTCAAGAGTGCAGCCTTGTGACCACCACCTATAAAGTGGATGATCGAACCGTGGGGCACTTAAGTGTGATCGGTCCCACCCGGATGGATTATTCAAAAGTGGTTTCAGTGATGTATCGGATTAACAGGGATTTGAACCGTTCTCTGAAAAATGATTTTTAACCCTTGTATGACAAGGGTTAACTCTTTGTCCGGCAAGAGATGAATGAATAACCGGAAAAATGAATAAAGGCAGGTGTTATCGATGAAGTTTGAATCAAATGCTCCTGAGAAAGAGCCACAAAAGGAACCACAAGAAGAAGCTTTCGGTCAGGAAGAAGAGGAAAGTGTGAAAAACGCAGAGGAAGAAACGAAAGAAACTTCACCGGATGAGGTGCTCTCACCGATGGAAATGATGAAAAAACTGGAAGAAAAGGAAGAGCGGATCAAAGACCTGGAAGAACAGATAAAAAAAAGAGCAGGAAGAGTCTTTGCAATACTGTGACGCATTAAAACGGTTGCAGGCCGAATTCTCCAACTATCAAAAGCGGATGAACCGGGAGAAAGAGAAAAGCATCAAATTTGCCAACAAAGAATTTGCCTTTGATCTTCTTCAGGTTGTGGATAATCTGGAAAGAGCATTGAGTTCCAAGAACGGCGATGAGGAAGACTGTGAAATCTATAGAGGTGTGGAGCTGGTGTTAAAACAAATGAAGGATGTCCTTCGAAAGAATGCCATTGAAGAGGAAAATCCTCTTTATGAGCCCTTTAATGTGGATTTTCACGAAGTCGTTCTGAAAGAAGAATCGGAGTATGAACCGATACGGTTATTGAGGTTTTACAAAAAGGGTATAAAATCCATGGGAAGCTCTTGCGACCGGCCATGGTAAAGGTTTCAAAGTAATAGTGGGATGGTAAGCAAATAAAAAATAGAGAATGAGAGAAAATAAGGAGGCAGCAAAAATGGGAAAAATAATTGGAATTGATTTAGGAACAACGAACTCATGCGTGGCGGTATTAGAAGGTGGAGAACCGAAGGTGATTGCAAATTCAGAAGGAAACAGAACCACTCCTTCCGTGGTTGCATTCGGGAAAGACGGAGAACGGATCGTGGGAGAACCTGCTAAGCGTCAGGCGGTTGCAAATTCAGACAAAACCGTTTCATCCATCAAACGGCATATGGGAACCGATCATGTGGAAAAAATTAACGGAAAAGATTTCAGCCCACAGGATATCTCCGCAATGATCCTCCAAAAATTAAAGGCTGATGCGGAAGCATATCTGGGAGAAAAGGTGACAGAGGCAGTCATTACTGTGCCTGCATACTTCGAAGACAGTCAGCGACAGGCAACAAAGGATGCAGGGAAAATCGCCGGCTTGGAAGTAAAGAGAATTATCAATGAGCCCACAGCGGCATCTCTTGCCTATGGCTTGGATAAGATTGATGAGCAGCAAAAAGTCCTTGTTTACGACTTGGGAGGAGGAACCTTTGACGTTTCCATTCTTGAACTGGGAGACGGAGTATTTGAGGTTTTGGCCACTCACGGAAACAACACCCTGGGAGGAGACGATTTTGACCAGGCACTCATTGACTACGTTGCCGAGGAATTTAAAAAGCAGGAGGGAGTTGACCTTCGGGAAGACCGGATGTCTCTTCAACGATTGAAGGAAGCAGCAGAGAAGGCGAAAAAAGAGCTGTCCAGTACAATGACAACCAACATTAACCTTCCTTTCGTTACCGCAACTGCCAGTGGACCAAAGCATCTGGACATGGAAATCACCCGGGCGAAATTCGACGAACTGACAGGGCACCTGGTGGAGAAAACCGTTGAGCCCATGCGAAAAGCATTAAAGGATGCGGACCTTTCCTCCGATGATCTTGATAAAGTGATTCTGGTAGGAGGATCAACAAGAATTCCCGCAGTTCAGGCGGCAGTAAAGAAGATTACTAAAAAGGATCCACATAAGGGAATCAATCCTGACGAATGCGTAGCTCTTGGAGCTGCAATTCAGGGAGGAGTATTATCCGGGGATGTAAAAGACGTTCTTCTTCTCGATGTAACCCCTCTATCCCTTGGGATTGAAACCCTCGGAGGAGTGTTTACTCAGTTGATCGAACGGAACAGCACCATTCCTACGAAGAAGAGCCAGGTATTCTCAACAGCAGCGGATAATCAAACTGCAGTAGATATCCATGTACTTCAAGGGGAACGGCAAATGGCGGCGGACAACTCCACCCTTGGTCGTTTTCAATTGACGGATATTCCTCCGGCACCAAGGGGAGTTCCGCAAATCGAAGTCACCTTTGACATTGATGCCAACGGGATCGTAAACGTATCCGCAAAGGATTTGGGAACAGGAAAAGAGCAGAAGATTACCATTACCGCATCCAGCAACCTTTCCGAAGAGGAGATTGAAAAGAAAGTGAAGGAAGCGGAGCAGTTTGAAGAGGAAGACAAAAAGAAAAAAGAAGCCATTGAAACCAAAAATCAGGCGGACTCCCTCATCTATCAGATCGAGAAGGCACTGGAAGAGGGAAAAGACAAGATCAGCGAAGAGGAAAAAGCTCAGGTTCAAGGAGAACTGGATAAATTAAAAAAAGCAAAAGAAGAAGAGAATGTAGAAGAAATGAAAGCAGCCATTGAATCTGTGAATAAAGCCTTCCACGGAATTTCTCAGAAAATGTATGAAGAAGCTCAAAAAGCTCAGCAGGCACAACAAGGCGGAGAACAGCAGGAAGATTCTTCTGACGACAATGTTGTGGATGCAGAGTATGAAGAAATGGATGATGAAGACAAAGAATAATTCCATCTAAGGACACCCCCGGGTGTCCTTAGCATTCAACTGAGGAAGGTGGTGGAAAGGTGAGTAAGCGAGACTACTATGATGTGCTCGGTGTTGAGAAAAATGCCGATGAGAAGGAGCTGAAAAAGGCCTATCGGAAGATGGCTATGAAATATCACCCGGACAGAAACCCTGAGGACCAGAAGGCAGCGGAGAAATTCCGGGAGGCCAGCGAGGCCTATGAAATTCTCAGCAATCCCGAAAAACGAAGCCGCTATGATCAATTCGGTCATGACGGTGTGGATCCTCAAATGAGCGCCGGAGGTTTCGGCGGTGCGGGATTCGATGATATCTTCTCCGATATCTTCGATATGTTCGGTGGGGGGTTCTCTTCAGGACGATCCCGTCGAGGACCGAGAAAGGTTCGGATATCCAGCAGTATGTGGAGATCACCTTTGAAGAGTCCGCGTTTGGGGTGGAAAAAGAGATCGTTTTCCATCGGGACGAACCCTGTGGAACCTGTGACGGTTCAGGTGCAAAACCGGGAACCTCATCCAAGACATGCGGAAAATGCAACGGATCAGGAGAAGTGAAGTTTGTGCAGAGAACTCCCCTGGGGCAGATTATGAATGTGAAGCCCTGCCCTGAATGCGGAGGAGAAGGAAAGATCGTTGAGGAGCATTGTCCCGCGTGCCATGGACATGGAACTGAGCGCAAGCAAAAGCGGGTGAAAGTAAAAATTCCCGCAGGTGTGGACAATGATTCGGTCATTCCGCTTCGAGGCTATGGAGAACCGGGATCAAAGGGAGGCCCCCACGGTGATCTTTATATTATCGTAAGGGTAAAACCCCATAAACTCTTTAAGAGAGAGGGAGACAATGTTATTTGCGAGATGCCCGTAACCTTTGCTCAAGCCGCTCTTGGCGACGAGCTTGAGGTTCCCACTCTATACGGCAAGGTAAAATACAAAATGCCGGAAGGGACTCAAACAGGAACCGTATTTCGATTGAAGAACAAAGGGATTGATAATCCCCGGGGATATGGAAAAGGGGATCAGTACATTCGTGTAAATATCGAGGTTCCTAAAAAGCTCTCTCAAAAACAGAAGGATCTTTTAAAGGAATTTGCCAAAGCCAGTGGCGATGAAGTGCATGAGCAGCAGAAGTCATTTTTTGATAAAGTGAAGGATGCTTTATCTTAAAAAATATCGAATATTTCATTATCGGAATCACTCTTTGCCGGTCGGGCAAGGGGTGATTCTTTGCTGTATGAAGTTCCCACCATGTTGTAAAGGTGGAGGGGAGAGAGTATAATGGAAGAAAGAAAACGATGGGGAGGTGACCATGTGGAATGGATTGAAATCGCAGTAAAAACAACCACAGAAGCCATAGAAGCCGTGACAAATATCTTATACGATGCCGGAGTGAAAGGGGTGGTGATTGAAGATCCCAAAGATCTGGGTTTTGCCAATCAGGATGAAGCAACCTGGGATTATGTTGATGACAGGGTTTTTCAATTTGACTATGAAGGAGCTTTGATCAAAGGATATCTCTTGAAGTCCGAAGGCGTCTTTGAAGAAATTTTACTGATAAAAAATGCCATCCATTATCTTCCCCACTATGGACTGGATATCGGCGAAGGAGTTTTGGAAACCAAAGAGGTCCATGAAGAGGACTGGAGCGAAAATTGGAAGCAATACTATAAACCGACAAAGATCGGACATCGTGTGGTCATTAAACCGGAGTGGGAAGAATATGAAGCGGCCGGGGACGAGCTGGTCCTCGTAATGAATCCCGGAATGGCCTTCGGTACGGGAACCCATGAAACAACCCGGATGTGCCTTGAAGCCATCGAAAAGGAGATTCAAACAGGGGATCAGGTCCTGGATATCGGTTGTGGCAGCGGCATTTTGTCGATTCTCGCTGCAAAACTGGGCGCCGGGAAGGTTATTGCAGTGGATTTGGATGAGGTTGCTGTCAGTGTCGCAAAGGAAAATGTTCTGATGAATGAAGTCGATGGGATTGTAGAAGTCCACTATGGAAATCTGATGGAGACCATTGATCCCAAGGAAGAACAAGGAGACCTTATTGTAATCAATATCATTGCAGATGTAATCATTGCCATGGGTCCTAGCCTCTCCCGATATGTAAAGCCGGAAGGGAAACTGATTTTATCGGGAATCATCCTGGAAAAAATCAAGGATGTAAAAAAAGCAATGGAAAAAGAAGGATTCCAGATATTGCGGGAAATTCAACAAGGTGAATGGGCAGCCCTTGTGTGTGAAGTAAAGGAGGCAGGATAATGCACCGTTTTTTTGTCGAAAAAGCAAGGGTCATGAATGGAGATTCCGGGGAGAATCGTCATTTATGGATTGACGGTGAAGACGGCAAACATATTCTAAGGGTTCTCCGCCTTCGTCAAGGCGATATAATACAAGTGGTTGTGAACCAGGAGGAAGAGTGGGTCGGAGAAATTGTTGAAGAGGAGAGGAAGAGGGTAAAAGTCAGGCTGAGGGAGCAGATTCGGGAAGAACGGGAGTCTTCCATTCATATCACCCTCTATCAGGGGGTTGCCAAAGCGGCAAAGATGGAGACGGTAATCCAGAAGTCAGTGGAACTGGGGGTTAAGACCATAGTTCCGGTTCTGACCAAACGCAGTGTTGTGGAATTTAAGAATCGGAAGGATCGGGAAAAAAAGCGGGAACGGTGGCAAAAAATTGCCTACGAAGCCGCTAAACAGTGCAAGAGACTGGAAGTTCCTCAAGTGCATGAGCCGATTTCCTTTGAAGAGAGTATCGGCAGCATGAGGCAAAATGAATCTCTGTGTTCCATTGTTGCTTATGAGGAAGAGAAGAATTATTCCCTTAAGGAAGCATTAACAGCGGGGAGAGCCAAACAACTCCGATATGCCCTTTGGATAGGACCTGAGGGTGGATTCGAGGATGAGGAAATCACTAAGCTGAAGGAGAAGGGTGTGAGATCCGTCTCCCTTGGGCAGCGAATTCTACGGACAGAGACGGCGGCAATTGCATTAATTGCTGTCCTTCAATATGAACGAGGAGACTTAGGAGGAAAAATCCATTGAAAACAGTAGCATTCCATACTCTGGGATGCAAGGTGAATCAATATGAAACCCAGAGTATGATGGAACTATTTAAAGAACGGGGATATGCCCTGAAAGAATCAACAGAGGAAGCGGATGTGTATGTCATCAATACCTGTACAGTCACAAATGTGGGAGATCGAAAATCCCGGCAGTTTATTCGACGAATGAAGGGAAGCAATCCAAACGCAATTGTGGCTGTTGTAGGATGCTACGCCCAGGTGCAGCCGGAAGAGGTGAAAGCCTTAAAAGGGGTGGACCTTGTCATCGGAACCAACGGGCGGCGGGAAATTGTCGATTATGTGGAGAACTATCAATCCCATGAAAAAATCAGTTTTGTCGGAAACATTATGAATGTGGAGGAATTTGAGGAGCTGGGGCTGACGGAGTACGAGGGAAAAACCAGAGCCTTTATAAAGATTCAGGAAGGGTGCAACCAATACTGCACCTATTGTATAATTCCTTATGCCAGAGGAAATATCCGCAGTCGGAATAAAGAGATGATCATGGAAGAAGTCACCCGTCTGGCGAAGAAGGGCTACAGGGAAGTGGTGATTACGGGAATTCACGTGGCTTCCTACGGTAAGGATTTCACCGATGGATCCCAAGAGCTTGGGCTTTCCGGGCATCCTCTTTTGGATCTTCTTATGGACATAAACGGAATCCGGGGGATCGAAAGAATTCGCCTCAGCTCTTTAGAGCCGAATCTAATGACCGGAGAATTTGTGAAGAAGCTGAAAAATATTGATAAGCTGTGTCCCCACTTCCATCTATCCTTACAAAGCGGGTCTGATGAGATTTTACAGAGAATGAATCGTAAATATTCCAAGGAGCAATATGGTCGTGCGATAGAGCTTTTAAGAGAAGCTTTTGATCATCCCGGAATCACCACGGACGTAATTGTGGGATTTCCCGGAGAAAGTGATGAGCATTTCCGGGAGACAAAAGAATTCATCAGGATTCTTGGATTCTCAGAACTCCACGTCTTTAAATACTCTCCTAAGAAAGGAACTCCTGCAGCGAAGTACAGGAATCAAGTGGATGGAAAAACGAAGCAGCTTCGTTCGGAAGAACTGATTACCTTGGGAGAAGCATTGAAAAAGGAGTATTTAAAATATTTTGCGGGAAAAGTAAAGGAAGTTCTTTTTGAGTCCTATAATGAACAGCAACAGGAAAACACGGGTTTCTCCCGGGAGTATGGAAAAGTCAGAGTGTGTACACCTGTTGATCTGACCAATAAGAAGGTGAGGGTCAAAATCACAGAGGCAAAAGAAGGATTTCTCCTGGGGAATGTCGAATAAAGTTAGAGAAGAAGGAGGTGTTACGATGGATTGTATTTTCTGCAAAATTGTGGAAAAGGAGATCGAAACCAGGCTTCTCTTTGAGAATGAACATGTGGTAGCCTTTGAGGATATCAATCCCCAAGCACCCACCCATCTTCTGATCATTCCCAGGAAGCACATAGCCAATCTGCAGGAGATGACCAATGAGGAACAACAGCAACTGCTTCCAGAGATTTTTCTAAGCATTCGGCATCTGGCAGAGGAGTTGAATCTGGAAAAAGGGTATCGGGTCGTGAATAACTGTAAAAAGCATGGGGGGCAAACAGTGGATCATCTCCATTTTCATCTTTTGGGCGGTCGTTCCATGCAGTGGCCACCCGGCTAAGAGCGGTCCGTGATCCTGTTCCAAACCGAAAAAATGCCTTGCATAAGGGTTGAATTTACGGTATAATAACTAGGTGTTTATCCCACTTGCAATCTGGCGAAAGCCATGGAAAAAGCACATTGGTTGCGTTCGGAGGGAGGGTTAAGTAAAATGTCTGAAGTAAAAGTTAATAATAAAGAAAGCATCGACAATGCACTTCGAAGATTTAAGAAAGAGTGTGCAAAGTCAGGGGTTTTAGCGGAAGCAAAAAAGAGAAAACATTACGAAAAGCCTAGTATTAAGCGGAAGAAAAAGGAAGAGGCCGCGAAAAGAAACAAAAAAAGATACTAAAGGGACTCTTCATTAAAAGAGGTGAAACGGTTGAGCCTTAAAGAAAAGCTGGCTGCGGATTTAAAAGCAGCGATGAAAGAAAAGGATAAACTGAAAAAAGACGTCATCACCATGATCCGTTCGGATATAAAGCAATGGGAAGTGGATAAACGACAGGATGTGAAAGACGAAGAGGTTTTAGAAATCGTCGCAAAGCAGGTGAAACAGAGGAAGGACTCGATCCGGGACTTTGAAAAGAGCGGACGGGACGACCTGGTGGATGCTAACCGGCGGGAGATCGAGATTTTACAGGACTATTTACCGGAACAGCTCTCTGAGGATGAGTTAAGAGCCATCGTTGTGGATGCTGTGGAAAAAGTTCAACCCGAATCAAAGTCGGATATGGGAAAAATCATGGGAATCGTTATGCCCCAGGTCAAAGGACGGGGAGACGGAAAAACGGTGAATAAACTGGTGATGCAGGAACTGAATAAAAAGCTTTAAAACCCGGGAAACCGGGTTTTTTTAAATGGAGAGATTTCGAAAAACTCCTTTTCATCCGGGATGTTATGAAAGGGGAATATAGGGTAATAAATAGTAAGGTTCATCTTCTGTCGATCTTGATCAGGAAAGGGAAATCAATGGCAGAAATGTAACAATTTTTCGAATAGATATGTTATAATATCTAGTAGACGGAAGAAGGAAAGGGTGTGAACATCATGAAAAAAACACGCAGTTCAGTATTAATCCTTTCATTGATTTTAATCCTGTCCGGGATCTTTGTTTATGCCGATGATCAACAGGAAGCGGTATACGTGATTCCTATTCAGGGAGAAATTAATGACGCGGTATATCAATATGTGCAGCAAGCCATTCTGGAGGCGGAAAGCAATGTAAATACCAAAGCGATCATTTTTGAAATTGACACCTATGGGGGCCGAGTGGATTCCGCCGAGGATTTAAGTCCTCTGATTCTTAGGACAACGGTTCCGACAATATCCTATGTCAACACCAGAGCCATTTCTGCAGGAGTTCTGATTTCCATCTCCTCCGATTATCTGGTCATGGCCCCGGGAAGCAATATCGGCTCCGCAGAAACCATTCCGGATACGGAAAAGGTTCTTTCCAGTTGGGTTGCAAGCCTTCGGGGAGCAGCTCAGGAGACCGGAAGAGATCCCAATCTTGTTGCTGCAATGGCGGATAAATCCCTTTCCATTGAAGGAGTAGTGGAGGAGGGGCGGTTATTAAACTTAACGGCTCAGGAAGCTTTTGATCTGGAATTTATTGATTTTCGGGGTCAAGGCTATGAAACCATCCTCTCACACTTCGAAATTGACTATGAAACAATTGAAGTTATGGAAATGCCCTTAAGAGCCCGAATTTCTCAATTCGCCACCAGTTCTCTGGTTGCACCGGTGTTATTATCTCTGGGATTTATTGGTTTAGTAATTGAAGTTTTTACTCCGGGACTGGGTGCAGGGGCGATTATCGGACTGTCATCCTTCAGCCTTTATTTTATCGGAAGCATGTTGGCGGGAGATTCCGGGATGTTGGCTCTTATCCTTTTTGCCGTAGGCATAATTCTTCTCCTGGTGGAAGCGACCATACCCGGAGTGGGAATACCGGGCATATCAGGCGGGATTGCCATTATTGCCAGTATTGTGTTATCAGCAAGCAGCCCTGGCGCTGCTGTTGTATATATTCTTGTTGCCTTCACACTTACCATTATTACTTTTGTGATCATGCTAAAATATGGTCCCAACAACAAGGTCTTCGACAAAATCACACTGAAGAGTTCTGAAAGAAAGGAAGAAGGGTATACTTCTTCCGATCCCTACGAGGAGTATGTAGGCCAAGTGGGAGTCGTCTCAAGTTATCTTCGACCTTCAGGGACGATTAAAATCGGAGATAAGCTTTTGAATGTTGTGACTGAGGGCTCTGCATATATTGAGCAGGGTTCCCAGGTGAAGGTCACCCGAGTGGAAGGCAGTAAAATTTATGTCACTAAAATTAACGAGGAGGGAAAGTAAATGGGAATTGAAGAATTATTACCAATTATTGTGATTATTGCAGTCGTTTTTGTTGTCGGTTCAGTGTTACTAAGTTTCATCCCGGTTGGATTATGGGTTACCGCCTATTTTTCCGGAGTGAAAATTGGAATTTTTTCACTGATCGGAATGCGTTTAAGAAGAGTACAGCCAAGAAGGATTGTAGCACCCTTAATTAAAGCAACGAAAGCCGGACTTGATCTGAACACAGACAAGCTGGAAGCCCACTTTTTAGCAGGTGGAGATGTAAACAGCGTCGTCGACGCTTTGATTGCAGCACAAAGAGCGGAAATCAACTTGAATTTTGAACGGGCTGCCGCCATTGATTTAGCAGGACGGCAAGTTCTGGAAGCAGTTCAGGTAAGCGTTAATCCCAAGGTGATTGAAACTCCTAAAATCGCAGCTGTTGCAAAAGACGGTATTGAAGTGATGGTACGGGCCAGAGTCACAGTACGAGCGAATATCGAGAGGCTTGTCGGTGGTGCAGGTGAAGAAACCATTATCGCTAGAGTCGGTGAGGGAATTGTCACTACGGTCGGTTCTTCTGAAAACCATAAAAAGGTTTTGGAAAATCCTGACCTCATCTCAAAAACCGTGTTGCAAAAAGGTCTGGATGCAGGAACGGCATACGAGATTTTGTCCATCGATATTGCAGATGTGGATATCGGACGAAACATCGGAGCGCAACTGCAAATGGATCAAGCGGATGCAGATAAGCGTGTAGCACAGGCTAAAGCGGAAGAGCGAAGAGCGATGGCAGTTGCAAAAGAACAGGAAATGAAGGCTGAAGTTCAGGAAATGAGAGCAAAAGTAATCGAAGCGGAAGCCGAGGTTCCAAAGGCTCTTTCTAAAGCACTGCGTGAAGGGAATTTAGGCGTAATGGATTACTACAACATGAAAAACCTGATGAGCGACACCCAGATGCGGGAAGAAATCTCCAAGATGAATAAAGAAGAAGCCTATAAAGAAGATGAATAATTGAAATTCCCGAAAAGGGAGGATGTTATGAATATTGAAGTCATACTGGTTTTTATCGTGATAGCCGTGCTCAGCGGCTTGAGTAATCGGAATAAAAACCAGCAGCAGAAACGAAAGCGTCAGAACCGTCAGCCTCCATCACAGCCGATGGAGACCAGGAAAACATCACAAAAGCAGCCTCAACGGACAACCCCAAAAAGAAAAAGCCTCCTGGAGGAAATGATGGAACAGTATGATCTTGCAGATCCTCGGAATAAGCAGGATGCGAGAACGACAAAGAAACCTGAGAGAAAAATCAAACCGGAGGAACCCGTGGAAGAGAAGAAAAAGACGGATCCGAAGAAAAAGATCACCTCTTCATTGGAGCATAAGGAGAAAAAGAGCATCTCTTCCAGTATTAAGAGGAAGTCAAAAGAAAAGAAGATTGACGATAAGGGGATTTATGGAACAGAGCTTACAAAAGATCTAATCGATGCTACCAGTGTTGAAAAAAGTGAAATTGGTCAAAAGGCCTTCAGCAGTCTGGTTGAAGTCGATCAACAAAGTCTTGTGAAGGGGATTATCATGGCAGAGGTCTTAGGAAAGCCCAAAAGCCGCCGAAGAAAAGATGCCAGCTGATCAATGATTAATGGATGGACCACCAAGAAATGATTTGGAGTCCATCCTTTTTCATGCTTAACATGGCAATGCTCATCTTCATATGGTATGATAATGATTAAGAAAAATGATCTGAATGGCGGAAGCACAGGAAGCAAGGAGGAGTTTGATTGATTAAGGATATACAAAGAACCATTGAATTGCCCCGGGAGGATTATGCCGAGAAACTCTTTGGAAATTTTGACGAGTATGCAAAACTGATTCATAAAACCACGGGAACACTATGCTTCTTCGGGAGGGTGATATTCTCCTGATGGGAGACAAAGAAGGGGTTGAAAAAGGAGAAGAAATTCTCTTTGAGATGATCCGGGTTCTTGATCACCGGGGAGAATTAAATGATCAAAGAGTGAAATACATTATAGACCTGATCCTGGAGGGAAACGGAGGGGAAGCCAAGAAGTTGGTGGATGGAACAGTCCTCATTAATGCTGACGGACGACCCATCAAACCCAAAACCCTTGGACAAAAGCAGTATCTGGCAAAGATTGAAAAAAACGATTTAACCTTCGGCATCGGTCCCGCCGGAACAGGCAAGACCTATCTTGCAGTGGTTATGGCGGCGAAGGCTTTTAAAAATGAGGAGGTCCGACGGATTGTTCTCGTTCGACCGGCTGTGGAGGCAGGAGAAAGCCTGGGCTTTTTACCCGGGGATCTTAAGGATAAGGTTGATCCTTATCTTCGGCCTCTCTATGATGCCCTTTTTGATGTTTTGGGAGCGGAGAAATTTCATCGGCTTCAGGAACGAGAAATTATCGAAGTGGCTCCTCTTGCCTATATGAGAGGCAGAACCCTGGACAATTCCTTTATCATTCTGGACGAAGCCCAAAACACAACCATTGCACAAATGAAGATGTTTCTTACCCGACTGGGATACGGATCGAAAGCGGTGGTGACCGGAGATATTACACAAATTGATCTTCCCCAGGGGAAGGTGTCCGGGCTGAATCATGCCATGGGCATTTTAAAAAACATTGATGGAATCGGATTCACCAGTCTTACCTACAAGGACGTTGTCAGACATCAATTGGTAAAGGAAATTATTAACGCATATGAGAAAAATCCCGGGAAAGAGGGACAACAACGAAAAAAACGATAGGAGCCTTCTATGAAACGACAAACAAAGATTGGTGCAGTGATTGAAAAGCGCATTATACAACCTGTGGAAAACAAACGATCCGTTCAGCTGGCAATGATCGCCCTGTTTGTTCTTGCCGGCTTGTTCACAATTTTTGCGGTTCAGCTGGCACCGGAACGGGTGGATGTCAGGATCGGACAGCGTTCACCCCAGGACATTTATGCAACGAAAACCATTGAAGATGAATGGACCACCGAAGCTCTTCGGGATGAAGCAGCGAATTCGGTGGAATCTCAATACAGCATTGATCCGGAGATTCTTAACGATGTGAAGGAAGGGATTGAGAGATCTTTTCTGATGGTATACGAGATCCAGGAAGATCAAACCCTTACAATGGAAGAGAGGGTTGAAGAGTTTCGGGAAAGAAGCTTCATCCGTTTTAATGACAGCGAAGAAATTCAGGAACTGTTGAACAGTCCCATGGAATCTGTGGGTTTTTTGGAGAACTATCTTTATGAGTTGAGTTCTGAACGATTGAATCGCGGCATCCGAATTGATGAAGTGCTGTCTGCAAGGGGCAATGCCCAGGAAAGGATCAGAGAGTTGGAGGAGTACCCTCCCGCATTAATCGAATTTGCCGTGGAAGTGATACAGAATCAGCTTCGTGCAAATGAGTTTATCGATCTTGAAAGGACTGAGGAATTACGTCAGCAGGCAATTGATCAGGTGGACAGTGTCATCATTCGCCAGGACGATCTGATTGTTCGGGAAGGGGAACGGATCACTCAAAATGAGATCGAAGTCCTTCGGGAACTGGGAATGCTTCATGAAGAAGGGCGTGTAGACTTTTTGCTTTATGGGGGAGTCTCTCTGATTGTTCTCTCCTTATTCTTCACCTTTGTTCTTTATCTCTATTACTTTCATCGAAGCTTACTTAAGCAACCATCAAAAATCTGGATGATTGCCCTAATTAATATGTTGACTTTAGGAGGCTCTTTAGCTCTTTCAGCGATTTCGATGTACGTTGTGCCCCTTACAACCAATGCGATGCTGTTGTCAATTCTGATTAATCCCCAAGTTGCAATTATCTCCAATATCGTTCTTTCGATTTCCGCAGCGGTTGTGTTGGGAAGTGAAATGAATCTTCTTATTATGCTGTTAATCGGAGGAACCATGGGAGCACTTTTTGCTCACAGGACCCAACAGCGTGGGAACATTTTTATTACGGGAATTGTGGTTGCAGTGACCAATTTCATTGTCATTCTTGCCTTTGGACTCATCAGTAGCCGTGAGCTGCTGGACGTTTTTATGCGCGCTGGGTATGGAGGAATCGGCGGGATTTTTGCAGCGGTCCTGACCATTGGAACACTGCCTTTCTGGGAGTGGGGATTTAGCATCCTTACCCACTTAAAGTTGCTTGAACTCTCCAATCCCAATCAAAAACTGCTAAAGAAACTGTTGATTGAGGCACCGGGAACCTATCATCACAGCATTATCGTTGGAAACCTCAGCGAAAGTGCGGCTGATGCCGTAGGAGGAAATGGTTTGCTGACCCGGGTGGGAGCGTTTTATCATGATATCGGAAAAACGAAGCGTCCGTATTTTTTCAAGGAAAACCAACTGGGAACCGATAATCCCCATAATAAACTCAGCCCGTCTTTAAGCAGTTTGATTATTACCGGCCATGTGAAGGACGGTATTGAAATTGCAAAGAAACATAAACTCCATCCTGAAATCATCGACTTTATCCAAACCCATCACGGGAATACCATGGTTGCATATTTTTATCACAAAGCCAAGGAAACCCGGGAAGAGGGAGAGGAGCCGGTGGATGATCAGAACTTCCGCTACAGCGGTCCGAAGCCTCAGACAAAGGAGACCGCGATCGTGATGCTTGCTGATTCTGTTGAGGCTGCAATTCGAAGTATTCAGGAGCCCACAAAGGAAAAGGTGGAGAGTCTGATCGGAAGGATTTTACAGGGCAAGCTGGATGACGGACAGCTGGAAGAGAGCAACCTGACACTAAAAGAATTGAAAACCATCAAAGAGGTTTTCATCAATACGATGCTGGGGATTTTCCATGAACGGATTGAATATCCCGAAGAAGAATAGGGGGAAAGAGGGGAAAGAAATGAGTTTAGAGATTAGTAACCGTCAAAGCATCCTTACAATTGAAGAGGATCTCATCGGTCAATTGGAAACAATCCTTTCCTTGGTTCTGGAGAAGGAAGAAGTGGCAGAGGAGACAGAAGTGAGTCTTTCCTTTGTCGATCCCGAAGAAATTCAGGAACTCAACCGGACATACCGAAACAGGGATATGCCTACTGACGTTCTTTCCTTTCCTGCATCAAAGGAGTTTCAGTCTGGAGAGGTTCTTGTCCTGGGAGATGTTGTAATTTCAACCCAAGCGGTCACTGATCAGGCAGAGGAGTATGGACATAGTGAAAAAAGAGAGCTTGCGTATCTTTTTGTTCACGGCCTGCTCCACCTTTTAGGATATGATCATCTTGAGGAAAGTGAAAAGTCCCTGATGCGGAAAAAAGAGGAAGAGATCTTGCAAATCATTGATCTTTCAAGAAAAGCGGTGGATTAAATGAATCAGGTTCGTAAGCTTATTGACAGTTTCAACTATGCCTTTGAAGGAATTCTCTACGCTCTGAAAACTCAACGGAACATGAAGATCCATTTTCTCATCGCCATCGGGGTTTTGATTCTCAGCCTGTTCTTTGACCTTACCAGAGCCGAGGTGCTTCTTCTGTTTTCAACAATCTCATTGGTGATTATCACAGAGATGATCAACACATCGATTGAAACCACCATTGATCTGATTACGGATCAGTATCATGTTTTTGCCAAGATTGCAAAAAATGTTGCAGCGGGAGCGGTTCTGATTGCTGCGCTCAATGCAATTGTGGTGGCCTATTTAATTTTTTTCCATCGAATGAATCCGGCGACCCTCATGGTTCTGGATCGTGTAAGACAGGCTCCTATTCATGTAACCTTTATTGCCCTCCTGCTGGTGGTGCTTGTAGTGATTTTTGTGAAGGTGCAGATTGACCGGGGAACCCCCTTAAAAGGAGGAATGCCCAGTGGTCATGCGGCTGTGGCCGCATCTCTGTTTACCGCAATCACCTTTGTATCAGAAAATATTCTGGTGGGAACGTTAGCCTTGTTGATGGCTCTTCTCGTGTTTCAAAGCCGTATCGAAGGGAAAATTCATTCGCCCTTTGAAGTCATTGTGGGAGCAGGCCTGGGTTTGATGATTACTGTCATTATTTTTCAGATATTTTCGTAAGAGGAAAGGAAGGGGTATTCTTGAAAACCACTGGAATAAAGTCATTACAAAAAATTGCTTTGCTTATCGTGGTTCTTCTAGTCATTGGAGCCTTAGCAGGCTGTAGACGTAATGAAGAGACAGAAGAGCCTGAAGAACAGCCGGAGGAAGTAATTGAAGAAGAGGAAGAAGAAGAAGAGGAAGAAGTCATCGTGCCTGAATTTCGTTCTCCATTGAGCGGATTGCCTATGGAGGAGGAAGACATGGAGGAGAGAAGAATCTTCGGAGTTATGTATGATAACAACCCGAGAGCCAGACCTCATGCAGGCCTCATTGATGCGGAAATGGTGTATGAAATGAATGTGGAGGGAGGAGCAACCCGTTATTTAGCCCTCTTTTATATGGAAGAGCCGGAGCTCATCGGACCGGTGAGAAGCACGCGACCTTACTACCTGCGAAAGATTCTGGAGTATGACGGGATTTTCGTTCATGCCGGAGCAGCCCGGGCGGTAACAAATCAATTGATCAGTTACGGAATCAATAATGTAAGTTTGCTGGGGCCCGGTCCCGGGGCTTTTTGGCGGGAGTCTCATCGTTCTGCACCTCATAATGCCTACACATCATCAGAGCGGGTACTGAGCACTGCAGAAAACCTTGGGTATCACAAGGAGCTCCATTATGAAGGACCCTCATTCCATTGGCCCGGGGAAACTCCCGAAGGAGAAGAGGTTCAATCCTTTGAAGTGATTTATCACTCCTCCTATCGATCATCCTATGAATATGATGAAGAGAGTGAGACGTATCTCCGCTACTATGTGGATGAGCCCCATGTGGATGAAGTCACCGGGGAACACATTTCCATGACAAACGTAATTGTTCAGATCATTCCCCAGTGGAGGATTGAGGGAGCAAGCTCCGGAATTATCGAGATGCAGTCTGTGGGTGAAGGAACCGGATACTATTTTTCCATGGGGAAAATGGTTCCCATCACATGGGAAAAGGACGATGACCATGCACCGACCCGCTACTTTCTGGAATCCGGAGAGCCATTAACGCGAAATCCGGGGAAAACCTGGGTTCAGGTGATCGGAAGCGAAGAGCGTCTGACCATCCATGAAACAGAGAATGAAGGGGAGGAGTAATATGAACATCGATGAACTGATAAAAAAAGCCCTGGAAGCCCAGAAACAAGCCTATGTTCCATATTCCCGTTTTCCGGTGGGAGCGGCTCTGCTGACGAAAAGCGGGAAGATTTATACGGGGTGCAACATCGAAAATGCTTCCTTCGGCGCCACAAACTGTGCTGAAAGAACGGCGATATTCAAAGCCGTCTCCGAAGGAGAAAAAGCCTTTGAAGCCATTGCCGTTGTGGGAGATCCTAAGGCATTTACAGCGCCTTGCGGAATTTGCAGGCAGGTGTTTGTGGAATTCAGCACAGACATGAAGGTGATTATCGCAAAAAATGAAAATGAGTACAAAGAGTATACATTAGAGCAGGTACTGCCTCTTTCCTTTACTCCCAAGGATTTGGAAGAATCATCATCGAAGGAAGGGTAGACCTGAGGAAAAAGGAGGAGCACTATGGCATACAGATCAGGATTTGTCAGCATTGTGGGAAGACCGAATGTAGGAAAATCAACAATGATGAATCAACTGGTGGGAGAAAAGGTGGCGATTGTCTCCGACAAGCCCCAAACCACAAGAAATCGAATACAAAGCGTGTACACGGAAGAGGAGATGCAAATTGTCTTTCTTGACACCCCCGGGATTCACAAGCCGAAGAATGAGTTGGGGGAGTATATGGTGAGAATGGCAAAAGGAAGCATGCGGGATGTGGATGTGATTCTGTTTATGGTGGATGAAAGCGATCGTCTTGGAAAAGGGGATCAGTACATTATTGAAGAACTGAAAAATATCAAAACTCCAAAGATCCTGGTCATTAACAAAATTGACAAGGAAAAACAGGAAGTTATTGCAGAAATCGTGAGGCAATATGAGGAAATGGAACTCTTCGAAGCCATCGTACCCATCTCCGCCATTGAAGGTGTTAACCTTTCCCGTTTGATCGATGAAATTAAAGAATTTATCAAGGAGGGACCTCAGTTTTTCCCTGATGGAATGATTACTGATCAACCGGAGCGGGTCATTGTTGGGGAAAAGATCAGAGAAAAAGTTCTTTTTTATACGGAGCAGGAGATCCCCCATGGGGTTGCAATAGAAATTATATCGATGAAGGAGCGGGAAAATAAAAAGCTGATTGATATTGAAGCAAATATCTATTGTGAGCGGAACTCCCATAAAGGGATTATTATCGGCAAGCAGGGAAGAAAATTAAAAGGGATCGGAAAAGCCGCAAGGGAAGACATAGAAGGATTTCTCGGACTTCCCGTAAATCTGCAGCTATGGGTAAAAGTAAAGGAAGGCTGGAGAAATCAACGACGGCTTTTCAGCAATTTCGGATATCATGAAGATTAATCCGTAAGCTCGGGAGGGAGTTTCATGCTGATCCAAACTGAAGGTATCGTATTAAAGAACCGTAAATACCAGGAAAGCGATGGAATCCTTGTGATTTTTACCAGAAAGCTGGGAAAGGTATCCGTGATGGCGAAGGGAAGCAGGCGGTCCAAAAGCAAAATGCTCTCAGCGGTACAGCCCCTAAGTTATAGTGATTTGATTCTTTATAAAGGGAAAACCATGTATTCGTTAAACAGTGGAGAAAGCTTAAAATCTCATTATAAAATCAGGGAGGATCTTTACCGCTTAACGTTGGCATCGTATATCGTCGAGCTCGTTGAAGCGATCACCATCGAGGGACAAAGCAACAACCGTTTGTTTTCTCTTTTGCTGGAGGTCCTGGAGGGGCTGGAGGAAGCCGATACAAAAGCGGACTCACTTTATCTGTGGTTTCTTGCTCAATATGTAAGATTGAACGGAATTCAGCCCGCCACGAAGGGATGCAGCATTTGCGAGTCAGTAAGCTCTCCACGATGGAGACTGGATTTTGAAGAGGGAGGGCTGGTGTGTGATAAATGTTTCAGTGAAGTTTATCATCCATGGAAAACCATTTCTTCAAAAGGGATTAAACTGTTAAATTACCTGGCAAATGCACCTTGTGAGCAGGTAAAAGGCCTTGATATTCATCCGAAACTTCATTCGGAGCTGGAGGAAATCCTGAACGGCTATATTCAGCACCAGCTGGACTATCGGAATTTTAAAAGCTTAAAAAATGCTGAAGGAATGGAGAAATACCGAGATATTCCTGAAGAAAAGAGGAGACAACTCATGAGACAGCTACTGTTCAATGGAAAAATCTTCGTTGAAAAGGGAAGGTTTTGTGAAGCAGTGTATATTGAAGGAGAGCGGGTTAAGGATGTGGGTTCCGATGATCAGCTCCGACAAAAGTATGAAAATCAGACCGAAAAAGTGGTGGACCTGCAGGGTGCGACTGTCATTCCCGGTTTTAACGACAGTCATCTCCACCTTTCCTATGTGGGAGAGGGCATGGCAATCTGTAATTTAATCGGCACGGATTCCATTGATGATCTTATACAAAGAGGAAGAAGTTACCACAAAGACCGGGGACAGCTTCCCTTTATCCTGGGACGGGGCTGGAATCAGGACTTCTTTCTTAAAGGTGAAAATCGGCTTCCCCATCGAAAGGATCTCGACCGGATTTCCCTTGACACGCCGATTGTTTTTGACCGTGTATGCGGGCATGTGGCCGTAGGAAATACAAAGGCTCTGGAGATGGCAGGGATTTCAGTGATGACCGGAATTCCCGGGGGAACTATTGGAAAAGACTCCCGCGGGCAGTTAAACGGCATTGTGACCGAAAACGCCGTGACCTTTTTAAAGCGGATTATTCCCCGATGGAAAAAGGAGGAGCGCAAGGAACACCTCCGTCTGGGTGCGGAGTATGCTCTTTCAAAAGGGATTACCTCGGTGCAGTCTGCAGATGTGTCAGGACCCTTGTTTAAGGAAGGCTTTCAATGGATTCATGAAGCTTTTCAAGAGAAGATGATCCCCCTTCGATATCGGCACCAGTTTAATTTTCAAGATCCCGAAGGATTCCGGGAGTATTTGAAGTGGGAAGATCAATCCGCCTATCGCGAAGATTACTATGAACGAGGATCTCTTAAGATATTTAAAGACGGATCCTTAGGTGGGAGAACCGCCTTTATGAAAAAACCTTACAGGGATGATCCCGGTAATTACGGAGTCGAAGCCATTGAAGATGAGGTTCTTTACTCATTGGTCAAGATGGCGGATCAGGCGGGCATTGCCGCTGTGGTTCATGGAATTGGAGATGGAGCCGTTGAGAGCATTTTAAAGATCATAGAAACAGTGGACGGAGGGAGAGGAAACCCTCTGCGCCATGGAATCGTTCATAACCAGATCACCGACGAGGTGCAGCTAAAGCGAATTATCCAAGGAAAGATTGCTGTTTTGGCCCAACCGGTTTTTATCGACTATGACTGGAAAATTGTTGAGGACCGGGTGGGGGAAGATTTAGCGAAGACCTCCTATGCTTTTGGAACTCTGTATCGTAATCATGCCCTCATCAGCTTTGGAACCGATGCTCCAGTTGAAGACCTGGATCCCTTTGGGAATCTTTATGCAGCAGTGACCCGGAAGGACAAGGAGGGGAATCCCGAAGAAGGGTATAATTCTGAAGAAGGGCTGACCGTGGAAGAGGCGGTCGATGCCTACACCTATGGGTCTGCTGTAAATGAGCATAAAGAGAGAGTCAAAGGACGACTTCTCCCCGGATATTATGCAGATTTTACTGTTTTAGATCGTGATATCTTCAGGGTGGATGCGAAGGAAATCCTTGAAACAAAGGTTCTAAACACGGTGGTTGGAGGTAAAAGGGTGTACGGAAATTAAGAATGTTTCTTGACAAGAGAGGGGAAACATAGTATTATGTAAACTGTGGGCAAATTGATGCCCGTAATAACCCCTGAAGGAGGACACTCTTTGAACTTAGAACGGGAATTCTTTGAGATTACCAGAGATATTCTGCATCACGATGCGTTTATCCAATCGAAATATATTAAGCACCATGAAGGAAGCATTTACGACCATTCAGTGGAAGTAGCATATAAGGCATATCGGATTGCAAAAAAGCTGGGAATGGATTATCGATCTGTTGCCCGGGGAGGACTCTTACACGATTTCTTTCTGTATGACTGGAGAACGAAAGGAAATCGCAGCCTGAAGCACATGAGAAATTCCCATGCGGTCTCTCATCCGAAGATCGCACTGGAAAATGCCAGGGAGTTCTTTCAGATTAACGACAGGGAAGCGGACATTATCGGAAAGCATATGTTCCCAACCACCATAATTCCTCCAAAATACAAGGAATCGTGGGTGGTGACTTTTGTGGATAAGCTTTGTGCCATTCAGGAGTACAAAGATGTAGTATCCGTAAAGTATCAATGGAACTATCGCTTATATCGGTTACAGCAATCCTTGAGTCTGTTGACAGTATAACCGATCAGGATAATTAAACAGAAAATACATCAAATAAATAAGGATCACCTGTTATTCAGGTGATCCTTTTGTAATTTTTGTTAAACACTTTTGCGCAAAATTCCTTCTGATTCTTTTAACGGTTCCGCACAACAACCTGCATTCCTTCCAATACATCCAGGGTTTTTTCGTGAAGCTCCTCATTAAAAGATGCACATCCTTCGGCATCCACAATGATCTCTGCTTCAGGGTACATCGTTTTTAGAATAATGACATTTGACAGAACACAGATATTTGTTACAACCCCAACCACTTCAATGGATGAAATCTCGTCGAAGTAGTAATCAAAGCATTGTTCCTGCAGTCCTTGAGGTGTAATTCCGAAGCTGAATTTCTCCAGGGGAGTTGCTTTAACATCCTCCAAGGCTTCCTTCGTTTCTCCATAGATTTTGTGGCCCTCAGTTCCTTTTATGCAATGGGGAACAGGAAGCTTTTCCCCTTCCTGGGTTTCCAGGTAGTCTTCATCATGGGTATCCAGCGTATAAAAAACGGGATTGGGGTGATGGGCACGTACTTTCCGGGCAATAATGGGATCCAATTTTTCGGCCTTTGGGAAGCCCAAACTTCCATCCACAAAATCCTTCTGGTAATCAATGACAACCAGTACCTTTACCATCCTTGTGCCTCCTTTCGCAAATATGCCGGGTTTCAACGATACTCTCTTATTATTATAGCAGAAAACACTGAATATTCCTATGGTTGACCGTGAGAGAGAAATAAATACGCCTGAAACTTTAGAAAATAAAAAATCTATGATATAATTAAAAAAAATTATACATAAAAAAATTATTATTTATCAAGGAGGAAAACATGAAAGAGAACAACGATCACCCCAAAGCTTTAGAGATCTATCTGAATCTGCGAAAGGAAATTCAACATTATCAGGAAATAACCGGAATTGCACACTGGGACATGATGACCATGGCACCGAAAGCCGGGAAAGCATTGCATTCCGAAGCTCTGGGAACCTTATCAACTGAAGCGTTCAAACGATCAATTTCCAAGGAAATGGAAGAGGTTCTTGAAGCACTCATGGAGAAGGGAACCTTTGAAACCCTTGACCGGAAATATCAAAGAAGTGTGGAAAAGGATTATAAGGGACTTCAAAGATTTCGAAAAATTCCTGAGAAGGAGTACAGGGAATACGTGGTGTTGACCTCCAAGGCCCAAAATGTCTGGGAGGAAGCCCGGGAGAACAATGATTTTCAATTATTTCAACCGTATCTGGAAAAGATCATCGATTTTAACCGCAGAGCCGCTGAACTTTTCGGCTACGAAGAACACCCATACAACGCACTGTTGGATCATTATGAAGAGGGGATGACCGTCAAAGAGCTGGATGACATTTTCTCTGTCTTGAAGAAAGAAATCATTAAACTATTGCAAACAATCCAAGAGTCCTCAGTAAAGCCTTTGAAAAAATACGACAATCTGGAGCTGTCCGTTGAGAAGCAAAAGATTCTAAGCCGCAGGGTCTTAGAGATGATCGGATACGACTTTTCGGCGGGGAGGCTGGACGAAAGTGTTCATCCCTTTACCATCGGCCTGAATCCCAAGGACGTTCGACTGACCACACGATACCGGAAAGATTTTTTCAAGATGGCCCTTTATGGAACCATTCATGAAGGTGGGCACGGGATGTATGAACAGAACATCCCAATGGAACTCTTCGGAACCTCAGCGGGGAGCGCTGCGTCCACAGGAATCCACGAGTCACAGTCCCGATTCTGGGAGAATGTGATCGGGCGAAGTGAGGAATTCTGGATCGGAATCATCGATGAATTCAAGGAAATATTTGGTGAGGAAGCGAAAGAAGTCACTCTTGAAGAAATGGTTCCCTATGTGAATATAGTGGAACCGAGTTTAATCCGGGTGGAAGCCGATGAACTGACGTACAGTCTTCATATTATTCTCCGTTATGAGCTGGAAAAGGATTTGCTGACAAAGAAAATTTCGGTGGCGGAGTTACCGGAGAAATGGAATGCAAAGATGCAGGAGATGATGGGACTTCTTCCGGAAAATGATCGTGTCGGAGTGTTGCAGGATGTTCACTGGTCCGGAGGAATGATCGGATACTTCCCTACCTATGCCCTTGGAAACATCTATAGTGCCCAGCTTGCTGAAACTATGGAAAAAGATCTTCCTGATTATCGGGATTTGGTGAAGAACAGGGATTTTGAGCCAATTAAACAATGGATGGTGGAGAAGGTTCATAGCAGGGGAAGTTTGCTCACAGCAAAAGAACTCTTGAAAGAGATCACCGGTTCAGCCTTGACAAGTGAACCCTATATCAGATATTTAACAGAGAAGTATCGGAGAATTTACAAATTCAGTGGAAACAAAGCAGAGTAAAATCTTTACACACGTTGAAAAAGTCCTGTCATTAGGGCTTTTCAACTTTTTTAACTGGCTATTTTGTCAAAAAAATGGTAGAATTATGGGGATCGCAACGGAAATAGAATTAGGAGGTTGAACTATGGGGAAAATCCTAAAGGAGAAGTGGAAAAATGCGCCACGCACAACCCTTCTTCTGATAGCGCTGGCTGCAGTGGTTTTTTCAGTGACAGCAGTGGGATATGCACTGAGCTTCAACGAAATCACGATTTATGGGGATGGAGAGGTACATACCCTTCAAACCCGGGCGGAAACAGTGGAAGAAGCCCTTTTGGAAGGAGAAATTCAATACATCGAAGAAGACCTTATACAGCCCCATCCCGACAAAGAAATTCATGGGGATATGACAGTATATATACGCCGTGCGGTATCGGTGACAATCTATGATGAAGAAGAAAAGCACGAGATTTTAACAGCGAAGACACGAGTACAGGATGCACTGGAAGAGAAGGGAATTTCTTTTGTCGATGAAGATCTGATTCATCCCGGCCTTAACCATGGGTTAACCGATGGAATCGTAATTTCGATTCGTCGGGCCCAGCCCTTTGAAGTTCATGTGGATGGGGAAGAGTTAAGCTTTTTCCAACCGGTGAAGGATGTGGAGGAAGCCCTTGAAATTGCAGAGGTAACTCTGGAAGAAGAGGACGAGCTGAATCTCGCTCTCGAGACAACCGTTATGGATGATATGATCATCGAGATCACCAGAATTGAACGGGAGACTATTGTTGAATCCCGGGAAATTGACTTCAAAACGATCCGAAAGAACGACAACAGCCGCTATAAAGGAAGCACCCGGGTTTCCCAGGAAGGAAGCAAGGGAATGGAAGAGTTTACGATCGAAATCACCTATGAGGACGGTGAGGAAGTTTCCAGAGAAGTGATTGAGCGTGAAGTAGTGAAGGAGCCGGTCAATCGTGTGATACAGGTGGGAACAAAAAGTCTGCCTCCTGCAAATACTTTGGTCACCCGTGGTGGAACGGAAGTTACCCGAAGGTTGACTGTAGAAGCAACGGCCTACTCTCAGTATGATCCCGGAGTGACCAATCGCACAGCCACCGGTGCAACGCTCCGCAAGGGAATCATAGCAGTTGATCCTCGTGTAATTCCCCTAGCACTCGAATCTACGTGCCGGGATACGGAGAAGGCGTCGCCGCGGATGTGGGTGGTGCCATTAAAGGATATCGTATTGATCTGGCCTTTGAATCAAGGGCGGAAGCCTTACGTTACGGTCGGAGAACAGTGACAATTAAAATTTATGACTAAATACAATTTATGACTAAAGACAAGAAATCATTTATACAAAAAATGAAAAACAGCAATCCTTCTATCAAAGGGAAGGATTGCTGTTTTATGTTTTTCCCCTTGGGGAGGAAATTCAGAGTTAATCCTCCTCCTGGCCATGGGCGATTCGACTGGCAGCAGCTGCAGCGACGGCTGCAATTAAATCATCCATAAAGGTGTGAACCTTGCCGTCCTTTACGGTGTCCAATTGTTTAATGATGCCAACCTTTTCTTTGTCCAGGTATCCATAGCTGGTTAAACCGATGGTACCGTACAGATTGACAATGGAAAGAGGAAGGATTTCATCGATCCCGTACAGGCCTTCGTCGGTTTCGACGATTTCCTGAAGGGGATGGGGAAGAAGCTTTTTCTCCGCCAGTTGATCCAGAGCCACACCCGTCAAAACGGCATGGGCCACTTCCCGTTTTTTTAAAACCTGCTCCACATTATGAAGACAAATCTCAAGAGTCAGGTTTTTTTGATAAGGTTTTTGAAGATTCAACACCAAATCCGCAATATCCTCAAGTTCAACTCCCCGTTCCTTTATAAGCTCAAGAGTTTTCGCTTCCAGTTCTTTCATAGGTATACGTGACATAGCAGCCTCCTTATATTTTTTTCTGTTTTTATCTGTTTTTCAGTCCATTTCTTTCAGTTTTTCTTTTAATGTCACTAAGACTTCCCGGGCACTTCCTTCAATGGTGAGATCGAAACCATAATCATAGGGGATGGACCGGTTGATGTAGACTTTTTTTCCTCTGCATAAATAGGGCAGCTGGTTTACCGGTGCAACTTCGAGACTGGTTCCGATAATCAGAAGAAGATCAGCACCGGAGATCAACTCAAAGGTTCGGTCCCAGGCATTTTGAGGCAGAATCTCCCCAAACAGGGTGACATTGGGACGGAGATAAGGGCTCTCGCAGTGGGGACAGCCTTCTTTTTCCAAAAATAACTCTGCATTGACTGTCCCCTCACAGGAGTGACAGCGAAAGGTTTGTATATTTCCATGGAGTTCATAGACGGTTTTACTTCCGGCCAGCCGATGGAGACGCGAAACGTTCTGGGTCGCAACCCCCTGAATCAATCCTTCTTTTTCCAGCCATGCCACAACCTCATGGCCCTCGTGGGGAGAAATCTTTCGAAGAAGCTCATAACGCATTGCATAAAACTCCTGAAACAGTGTATAATTTTTAGAAAGGGTATGGGTGCTGGCCACTTCCCTGGGATCCAACTTTCTCCACCATCCTCTTTTCCGCGAAAATCAGGGATATTACTTTCAGTGTCCATTCCGGCGCCGGTTAAAATGAGAACGGAAGAGGACTCTTTAATCCAGCGGGCAAGTTGTTGGGTCGATAGATCCAATGACATAAACAGACCTCCTTATGAGAAAGGTGATTTCATGAAAACGATCTTAGACAATGATTGGCAAAATCTATTGGAAAAGGAATTTCAAAAAGACTATTATCAAAACCTCAGGAAATTTTTATTCCGGGAATATAAAACCGGGACAGTTTATCCTCAACCGAAGGATATTTATAATGCTCTGCGCTTTACCTCTTATAAGGATACGAAAGCAGTGATTTTAGGGCAGGATCCATATCATGGGGAAGGTCAGGCCCATGGGCTGAGCTTTTCCGTAAAACCGGGAGTTCCTCAACCTCCTTCACTCAAGAACATCTTTAAAGAGCTGAAGGATGATTTAGGAGTACCCATTCCCAATCACGGATCTCTGGAAAAATGGGGGAAAGAAGGGGTCCTTCTCCTGAACACGGTACTGACCGTTCGAAAAGGGGAAGCCCATTCCCATCGTAATCAGGGGTGGGAGAGATTGACGGACACCATTATTGAGCACTTAAATGATCGTGACAATCCGATTGTTTTCCTGTTGTGGGGTCGTCCGGCTCAGGAAAAAGGGAAGCTGGTGACAAATCCGCGGCATTACATTTTAAAGGCACCACATCCCAGTCCTCTGTCGGCTTATCGGGGATTTTTTGGAAAAAGGATGTTCTCTAAAACCAATCAAATATTGGAAAAAGAAGGTCTCGGGAAAATCGACTGGGAAATTCCCGATCTTTAGTGACCTGATCAGGAATCCTTTTCCAAATGTTCCTTTGCGATCTTACCGGCATAATCCGGTACATAGCGCTGGGAATCAATAGGCGGTCGGACATAACCTGTATTTTCCTGTCGGGGGGGAAGTACAGGTTTTTCGTATTCCAGTTCCTCATAGGGAATCATGGACAGAAGATGATGAATACAATTAATCCGGGCATTTCTCTTGATGTCGGACTCGATGACCCACCAGGGCGAGAAGTCGGTATCTGTATATTGAAACATCACATCTTTTGCCTTTGAGTATTCAACCCATTTGGAACGGGCCTCCAAATCCATGTCGCTAAGCTTCCAGCGTCTGGTCTGATCATTGATTCGACTTTGAAATCGCGCCTCCTGTTCATCATTACTGACGGAAAACCAGTATTTGATCAGGATGATTCCCGAGTCGATTATCATTTTTTCGAACTTGGGTGCTGCGGAGAGAAAATCCCAGTACTCTCCCTCGGAACAAAACCCCATTACCCGTTCCACGCCGGCACGGTTATACCAGCTGCGATCAAAAAGCACCATTTCCCCCGCACTTGGAAGATGCTCCGCATACCGTTGAAAATACCACTGGGTACGTTCTTTTTCCGTAGGTTTGGGGAGAGCAACAACCCGACAAACCCTAGGATTAAGCCGATCGGTAATTCTTTTGATGGCCCCGCCTTTTCCTGCAGCATCCCGTCCTTCGAAAAGCACCACTACCCGGAGTCCCTTATGGGCGATCCATTCCTGCATTTTCACAAGCTCCTCCTGCATCTCAGACAGGAGACTCTCATACACTTTCTTTTTCAGCTTTAATTCCATTGGAATCCTCCTTTTCTCATCCGATCACCTGCCAACCGATTTACCGATCAATTATGGCGAATCACTTCATATTTCGGGGGATCTGCTCATAAACCTGCTGTCCCGAAAGGACTGCCATAGGCATTCCGCCTCCGGGATTCACACTGCCTCCCACAAAGTACAGATTGGAGTAAAACTCACTTTTCTTCGGTGTTTTAAAGCCCTTGTTTTTCTTTTTATCCGACACCACACCGTAAATTGCTCCCTGATTGGAGAGGTAGGTCTCCTGGATGGTTTCAGGGATCCACAGCTCCTCCGTGATGATGTGTTTTCGAAGATCCGTCAGCCCCATTCTCTCCAGTTTGTTTAAAACATGGTTCCGGTAATTGGAGTACTCTTCCTCGGTGAAGGGACATTCCGGATCAACCACCGGGATATGGGGGAGGATTTTTATGAGTTCGCAGCCCTCCGGTCCTTGGCTTGGATCGGTTTTCATGGGTGCAACGAGGTAAATTGTGGGATCATCCGAGAGCCTATGCTCATGGAAGATGTAATCAAAGTGCTTTTTCCCTTCCTTTGCAAAAAAGAAATTATGATGACGAAGCTGTTCGTATTTGCGATCCACTCCAAGGTGAAGAGCAAAGCCTGAACATGCAGGTCCAAAGCGCTCTTTATACTTTTTAATTTTTACAGCAGGCTCTTTTGAAACCTTTTCATAAAAGGGAATAACCTCCATATTGGAGATGAGAAGATCCACAGGATAATTGACTCCATCACTGGAGATCACATGGGTAATTTTCCCTTCCGCCTTTTGAATTTCGGTAATATCGGTGCCGGTTCTCACGGCAATTCCAAGCTCTTTCACAAAACGGGTTAATCCCTTCCCTAAATTCCCAAGACCTCCCTTCACATACCAGAGATCAAATTCCCATTGCACATAGGGAAGAAGATTGAGAATTGCCGGAGCATCATAGGGAGAAGACCCCACATATTTAATAAAGAAATTCAGAATATCGATCATGTAGGGATTTTTAATCCGCTTTCGAACCCCTTCATCCATGGAATGCAAATAGTCACTTCGATTTGGAATCGTAAGAGGATTCCAATACCTCATGACATCCATTAGACTCTCGCTTTGATTTTTAAAGTAAACCTGATCGGAAAACTCATACAGTTTCTTTGAGTAATTAAGGAAGTTTTCCAGGTCTTTGAGATCCACATCATTGAGGGAGGACGGAGGGTTTTTCATCAACTGTATATCCTTTTCAAGATCGATCACAGTGCCGTCCTCGAAAAAGTTTCTCCAATGGGGACGAACCGCCTCTAATGTGAAATAATCCTCCATCTTTTTCCCGTGGAGGGAGAAAAGCTTTTCAAAAACAAAGGGCATTGTAAAAATTGAGGGTCCAAGGTCAAAGGTAAAACCCTCTTTTTCAGTCACGTTCAATTTTCCTCCCAGGTGATTGTTGCGTTCCAACAGGGTGATATCATTTTCAGGATCCTGAGCCAGTGTGATTGCAGCGGAGACTCCGCCTAAACCGGCACCGATAATAACAACTTTGCGCTTTTTCATATGATCACTCCTCCGGGGCTTCTCTATAGAAGGTATGCAGAAGGAAGCCCTGATTAATAGATATACGGAATAAACCTGTAACGATATTTTTTCCATTCTTTATAGCGTTCCCCCATGGCTTTTTCCATTTCTTTTTCTTCAATCTCCATCCGCTGATTCAAGGTTCTGCCCATGGAAAAAATTGCAAAGGTCAGAGCTAAAACATTATAAAAGAACAGGGGAATTCCCAGAGTCAAAAGCATGAGACCCAAGTAAAGGGGATGCCGCAGTTTTTTATAGGGACCATGGCTGATGAGTTCCTGATCTTTTTCCACATTGACATCACGGGAGAAGTACTTCCCTAATGTATAGGTGGACAAATATCTGAGAACCAGGCCGGTGAGATAAACAGCCAACCCGAATACCCGGATGGGAAATGCAAGCTCTTCAGGAAATTGAAACAGTGAAAACCAGGTGAAAAGAATCGTCAAAAATAAGTTGGAAAGAATGGTGATAAGAATAAAGTAAAAGGATTTTTTCTCCTGAAAATCTTTTCCCTCATGCTTGCTGGGAAAAAGGACGAATTCCAGAAGCCAGAAAAATGTAATTCCATAGAATGAAACATAGGGCCAGTGTAACCTGAAAAATTCTTCCATAGCCATCACCTCTCAGGGTTTTCTATATATTTGCCCAACCTTGACATAGACTAAACAACGGTTTAAGGATTCAAGTGTTTTATAGAAAAAGGAAATTGTGAAAAAAATATTTTATTTCCCGGGAAAGGATATTGCTCTTTTCAAAGGGATCATATATAATGATTTTGGGATAAAAAATGAATAAGCAATGCTGGATGAAGAGCGAGGGAGACACTTAAAGGAAACCGCTTTAAGGGCCGAAGGGACAAGCTAAGAGCCGATTAGTGAATTTCTCAGGCAAAAGGACCGTGCTTGGACAGCTCTCTGGAAAGCACAGGATTGTGCGCCGAAGGAGCAAACCTTCCGTAAGAAAGGTATAAACTCTCAGGCTAAAAAAACAGAGTCGATCATTCAACAGGGCGTTGACGGATCCACTCTGTTTTTGTTTAAGAAAAATCAGAAAATAATCACGATTAATTTAATAAACACGTTTACAATATCCCCTTGGAATGATATAATATTATCAAATTCAATGGAAATTAGAAAATGCATTGATTATTCTAAGGAGGCGGTAGACATGTTAACGCTTGATAAGAACAACTTTGAACAGGAAGTACTGGAAGGAAAAGGGTATGTGGTAGTGGATTTCTGGAGTGAGAGTTGTGAACCTTGTAAAGCACTCTTACCATCCATCGAGGAACTGGCAGAAAAATATCAGGATCAGATGAAATTTGCTAAGCTTGACACATCGAAGGCAAGAAGACTGGCAATCAAGCAAAAAGTGTTGGGGTTACCCACCATCGTTCTTTATAAGGATGGGGAAAAAATTGAAGAGGTGACAAAGGACGAGGCGAATAAGGAAAATGTGGAAGCCATGATCCAAAAACATCTTTAAAATTTCTTGATCGAATAAAGAATGAGGGGGAGAAAAATGTCAAAAGTCTATGATGTAATTATTCTCGGAGGAGGACCTGCAGGATTATCCGCGGGACTGTACGCTGGACGGGCAAAAATGGATGCATTGATCATCGAAAAAGGAAAGCCCGGCGGACAGATAGCAACCACCAATGAAGTGGCAAACGTTCCTTGTGCAGTGCCTGACGCAACCGGTCCATCACTGATTGCACGACTTTTAGAGCAGGTGAATTCCTTTGGCGCGGAGATGGTAAAGGACGAAATAAAATCTGTTGACCTTCAGGGTCCTGTGAAGACCATTAAAGGAAAAGACACTGAGTACAAAGGGAAAACCGTAATTGTTGCAACCGGAGCAAAACCAAGAACCTTGAATGTTCCCGGAGAGAAGGAACTGACAGGAAAGGGAGTTACTTACTGTGCCACCTGTGATGCTGAGTTTTTCACGGACATGGAGGCATTTGTTGTGGGTGGTGGTGATTCCGCCATTGAAGAGGCAATGTTTGTAGCGAAGTTTGCCCGAAAGGTCACAGTGCTGGTCCGGGAAGATTATTTAATGTGTGCTAAGTCCATTGCGGAAAAGGTGAAGCAGTACGATAAGATCAGTATCGTTTTCAATACGGAAATTCAAAGAATTGATGGAGACGGTATGGTGGAATCCATGGTGATTAAAAACAACCAAACCGGAGAAACCAGGGAAATACATGCGGATGAAGAGGACGGAACTTTTGGAATCTTTATTTTTGCAGGATATATTCCTCAAACCGGACTGTTTGAAAAACAACTGGATATGGACTATAATTATATCAAGTCCGACGAGAACATGAATACCAACCTTGAGGGAGTTTTTGTCGCAGGGGACTGTCGCGTCAAAAGGCTTCGACAGGTAATTACTGCCGCTTCAGATGGAGCAATTGCTGCAGTTGAGGCAGAGAAATATGTGGAAAATCTGGATTAGAGGGATTACGATCCAAGAAGTGTAAAGCTGTGTATACTTTAACCTAAGATCTTTAGGTTGGTTGCAAATAAAAAAATTAAAGAAGGAAGGGTGTGTATATTATGGGTTTATATGATGGTAAGAAAGTCATCATTATCGGAGATCGGGACGGAATTCCAGGTCCGGCGATCGAAGAATGCCTAAAGTCCACCGAAGCGGAAATCGTTTTTTCCTCAACTGAGTGTTTTGTCTGAACCGCTGCGGGAGCTATGGACTTAGAAAACCAACAAAGAGTTAAGGATTTAGCTGAAAAGCACGGAGCGGAAAACGTTATCGTACTTTTAGGCGCTGCTGAAGCAGAAGCTGCAGGTCTTGCTGCAGAAACTGTTACAGTGGGAGATCCTACCTTTGCGGGTCCATTAGCTGGAGTCCAGTTGGGACTAAAAGTATTCCACGTAGTTGAACCGGAATTCAAAAATGAAGTAGATGCCGACGTTTATGAAGACCAAATCGGTATGATGGAAATGGTGTTGGAAGTTGATGAAATCGTTGAAGAAATGATCGAAATCAGAGGTTAATTCCATGATCATGAAAGTGGGTAGATGTCTAACGTCTATCCACTTTCAATATGACTGCACTGTATGACAAAAATCGATGCAAAACCAAAATCGAATACAATATACGAATCATAGATAAAATCAAAGATAAGACTTGAAAGGAAATATGATGGGAAACCGTCAGAAAGTCATTGAGCTGTACCCAATATAACCGGAGGTGAAGAGAAATGAATTACCCAGTAGTGAAAGGAAGCAGTTATATTTTAGTGCACACACCTGATATGATCATGCATAGCGGTACGACCCAAACAGGGGAGCGACATTCAAACCCTGAATCAGAGTATCTCAAAAAGTTACCGAACCATATAAGAAGTTATGAAGATGTAATTTCCTACCCGCCGAACCAGACTTACATTGGAAATATGAAGCCCGAGGATTTAAACAACTATGAAATGCCCTGGTTTGATAAGAAGATGGAAGGGGCTGACCGATTCGGGAAGTTTGGAGAAATCATGCCTCAGGATGAGTTTATTGCACTGATGAAGATTTCCGATGTCTTCGGTCTTGTATTATTAAATGAAGAGTTCACAAAAATGGTGAAGCCAAAGCTTGAAAAACATCCTTTGGTCTCCGATGAGTTAATTGCAAAGCTGAAAGATGGAGATGACCGGGAAGATATCGAAAAGGCATTAAACCATTTCCATGCAGAGGCCCTTTATCATAATGATGAAATCGTAGGTTGCGTTAAGCGGGCCCATGAAACGGATCCCAATCTGAATGCCCATGTTATGTTTGAAAATCTTGCTGTAAAAGCATCAGGTTTTCTTGCAGCTCAAAACCTCATTGAGAAAAATGATCTTGCTGCAACTGACATCGAGTATGTCGTGGAGTGCTCCGAGGAAGCCTGCGGAGATATTAACCAACGGGGCGGAGGAAACTTCGCTAAAGCCATCGCTGAAATGATCGGTGCCGTAAATGCAACGGGATCAGACCTTCGAGCCTTCTGCGCAGCACCGACCCATGCATTAATTGAAGCGGCAGCGCTTGTTCAGGCGGGAGTTTATGAAAATGTCATGGTCGTTGCCGGTGGAGCAGTTGCGAAACTAGGCATGAACGGAAAAGACCATGTGAAAAAAGGAATGCCGATTCTTGAAGATGTCATCGGTGGGTTTGCTGTTCTTGTCAGCAAAAATGACGGAGTGAACCCGATTATCCGTACCGATCTTGTGGGACGACACACAGTAGGAACCGGATCATCTCCACAAGCAGTAATTACTGCATTAATCACAGCTCCCCTTGATAAAGGCGGACTGAAGATTACTGATGTGAACAAGTACTCTGTTGAAATGCAAAACCCTGATATTACAAAGCCTGCAGGAGCAGGAGATGTTCCCGCATCCAACTACAAAATGATTGCCGCACTTGGAGTGAAACGAAAGGAAATGGAACGTCAGGACGTTGCAACCTTCGGTGCAAAGCACGGTATGCCAGGATGGGCTCCGACTCAGGGACATATCCCTTCAGGAGTTCCTTATATCGGACCGGGAAGAGATGCCTTATTAAGCGGAGAAATTGAGCGAGCGATGATCGTCGGCAAGGGAAGCTTGTTCCTGGCCAGAATGACCAATCAATTCGACGGTGTCTCTGTCATCCTTGAAAAGAACACAGGAAAGGTTTCCAGCGGAGCAGGAGTTTCCGAAAAAGAAATCCGGTCCATGATTGCGGAAACCATGAAGGAATTTGCAAGCAGCCTGCTTGCAGACTAAATCGATCATTCGAAAGGAAGGCGGTGAAGGTAGTGGCTGAAAATAAAGAGGTAAAAAAGCAAATAGGAAAAGTGTTTCAAGATATTGCAGAAGCCATCGAAACCGGAAACTTTGGAGAAAAAGTGACCGTAGGTTTAACCACCCTTGGAAGTGAGCATGGAGTGGAAAACCTGGTAAAAGGTGGAGAAATTGCTGCAAAGCAGGGAATGTTTAATGTAGTGTTAATCGGTCCCAAGGTTGAAACGGACCTTGAGGTTGTGGAAGTCAATGATGAGTCCGCCATGCATAAAACCATGGAGGAGCTGCTGAAGGAAAAGAAGATTCAAGCTTGTGTAACGATGCACTATAACTTCCCTATCGGAGTATCTACAGTAGGAAAGGTAATTACTCCAGGTCGAGGAAAAGAAATGTATATTGCCACCACAACGGGTACTTCTGCTGCAGAGAGATCGGAAGCGATGGTAAGAAATGCCATTCATGGAGTGATTGCCGCGAAAGCTGCAGGAGTTTCCGCTCCAAAAGTCGGGATTCTAAACGTTGACGGTGCACGACAAGTGGAAAAATCATTAAAAGCTCTGATTGATAACGGTTATGATATGGAGTTTGCCGAGTCCATGAGGTCAGACGGCGGGGTCGTAATGCGAGGAAATGATCTTCTTGCAGGAAGCCCTGATGTTATGGTACAGGATACATTAACGGGAAATATCTTTATGAAAGTGTTCTCTTCCTTTAATACGGGGGGAGACTACGAAGCATTAGGATACGGCTATGGTCCCGGAATCGGGGAAGGATATGACAAAAATATTCTTATTCTTTCCAGAGCATCCGGAACTCCGGTTGTGGCAAAAGCCTTAGAATATGCTGCGGACCTGGTAAAAGGCGGACTGGAAGAGCGGGTGAAGGAAGAATTTCAAAAGGCGAAAAAAGCCGGACTGGATGAGATTCTTGCAAACCTGACAAAATCCACGAAAAAAGCGGATAAGGAAGAAGCTGTCAAACAGCCTCCAAAGGAAGTGGTGACAGGCTCCTTATCAGGAATCGATATCATGGAATTAGAGGATGCAGTTCAGGAACTTTGGAAGCACGGGATTTACGCTGAAAGCGGAATGGGTTGCACAGGACCCATTGTGATGGTGAACGAAGAAAAAGTGAAAAAGGCAATCGAGGTTTTGAAGGCTGCAGAATATGCTGTAGGAGAACCGGAAGACTGCTAAAACTTAACAGTATAATCTTTTTGAAACAGCAAAGAACCCCGCTCATCAGAGCGGGGTTCTTTTATAACAATAATAAGCTGATTTTATTCTACTTTACTGCTGTAAAACTGCAATGCCCGTTTCATGTACTTCATGGATCGATTCGCCAAAGCTTTTGTGGATTCTTTGAGGCTGCCATCACTGATCAGTTGATTTAAGAGGCTTTTAAAAATAATGATGGTCAGTTCGTTGATTTCCTCCACGTCCTCTTCAAGGATATACCCTTCTTTGGCACATTCCCTGAGGATTGTTTTGTTTCGATCAATAAAGTTGTTTTCTAGCAGCATGGAAGTGACAACCTTGGACTCACGGGTGAGATCTTCAGGAAAAAGGTTGTAATATTCTTCGATATTCTCCTTCGTGGAAGATTTGAACTCTTCGAAAAAGAGGATTCGATAAATCTTCGGTTTTTTAAATGCATAGTGGATGAAGCACTCCCAGATTTTCAAGTAACGATTCAGAGCATTTTCTTCATTATCCAAATATTTGGGAAGGGCATATGCATAATCTTTTAAATACTTCATACAGGCAAAAAACAGAAGATGATCAATGTTTTCAAAATAGTTGTAAAGAGTTGCACTGTTAAAGCCTGCAATGTCCGCTACTTTCCGAACGGTGACCTCATCAATTCCCTCCTCTTCAATGACCTGCTGGGCAGCATCAATAAAATAACTCATCATTCGCCTTTTCTTTAATTCTTTATTCGTCATCATATCACCATCACTTTATATAGATTTTCTTGTATGTTTCAGATATTTCAGTGGCTCAGATAATTATATCACAATGTACTTTAGGGGACAACACATTGTTATTAAATCAATAAGTAATAGGAGAAATTTAGAAATTCAAACATAATCGAATAAATAAATATACGATACAAAATAAACAAGAATATTTTATAAACACGTTTACTTTTAAAGCAAATTTTGATATACTATGGATAGCGAATTATTTAACAATACGAATACTGCTGCACCATGCGTGCTGCAGTAAAAGGAAAGAAGAGGGA
>LCWY01000004.1_pt1 | contig 51607 bp, 60 predicted proteins | sample 348741 | NCBI WGS metagenome assembly LCWY01 (sample SAMN03565343, study PRJNA281982) | anaerobic digester metagenome | biome: Anaerobic digester; feature: Alkaline_Metagenome_Assembly_A; material: Alkaline anaerobic digester sludge; isolation source: anaerobic digester run at haloalkaline... | reverse complement strand
CAAGTCTTTAATTACTTTTAAAGCTTTTTCATAATCCGGCTGTTCGCTATTTTCCTTCACATAGTCAACATAACGAACAATATTTTCCTTATCAATAACCACGACACCTCGAGCAAGAAGGCGGGATTCTTCAACCAAGAAACCGTAGGCCATTCCGAAAGATGCATCTCTGTGATCCGACAATGTAATTGCATTATCGATTCCTTTATTTTCACAATAGCGATTCAGAGCGAAGGGAAGATCCATGGAAATTGTTACTGTGATGGTATTCGTTAAGTCCTTGGCTTCTTCATTAAAGCGAATTCCCTGTAAGGAGCAAACACCTGTATCGATGGAAGGCATGATGCTGATTACTTTGTTCTTCCCATCCATATCCTTTAAACCGAAAAGCTTCATTTCTTTGGTAAGAGCAGTAAACTCCGGTGCTTTATCTCCGACTTTGATTTCCTTTCCTAATAAAGTAAGGGGATTTCCTTTCATTGTAATATTTTCTCTTGACATGTTAATTCTCCTCTCATGATGCATAGTAATTGCCTAGTTAATTTACCCATAGACTGATATTTTATCTATTTAGAGACCGATGGAAATGTATTTTGTTTCAAGGAAAGGTTCGATCCCATAGTGACCACCCTCACGATCAAGACCGCTTTCTTTAAAACCTCCAAAAGGAGCCTGTACAGAAGAAGGTGCACCGTCGTTCAATCCGACGATTCCATACTCAAGAGCTTCCGAAACCTGAATTCCTCGGGAAAGGCTTTCAGAATATAAATAGGCTGCAAGACCATAGGTTGTTGCATTGGCCATTTCAATGACCTCATTGTCGTTTTTGAATTCAATAATCGGCAATACAGGTCCGAAAGTTTCCTCCTGATAAATTTTCATGTCTGGTGTTACATTGCTGAGTACAGTAGGCTCGTAAAAATACCCTCCATTTCCTGGGTGATCAGGTGACTTTCCTTTACCGCCGCATTCGATTACAGCACCTTTACTTACTGCATCCTCAATCTGGCTGGAAATCTTTTCGTAAGCTTTTCCATCAATTAAAGGTCCCAGGTCAATATCTTTCTCTAAGCCATCACCCTGCTTAAGCAGTTGAATTCCTGTGACCAGTTTTTCAATAAATTCGTTTTTGATTGATGAATGAATGTAAAAACGATTAGATGCGATACAAACCTGTCCACAGTTCCTGAACTTTGATGCAATTGCTCCAGCTACTGCATTATTCATGTTTCCATCGTCGAAAAGTATAAAGGGAGCATGACCCCCAAGCTCCAGAGATAAACGTTTCATGGTGGCAGCTGAGGATTTATAGAGGTGTTTTCCCACTGCAGTCGATCCTGTAAAGGTAATTTTACGGACTCGAAAATCTTCCAGAAAAGTTTCACCAATTTCTTTCGAGTCACCAGTGACCAGATTGACTACACCCTTAGGAAAACCGGCTTCATCCAGCAATTCAATCAATTTAATTGCACAAAGCGGGGTTTGGCTTGCGGGCTTTATAATTACTGTACAGCCTGCGGCGAGTGCAGGTGCAATTTTACGAGTGATCATGGCAAAAGGGAAATTCCAGGGAGTAATGGCCGCAACGACTCCAACGGGCTGTTTGATAACCATAATTCTCTTGTCGGTATGGGAAGAGGGAAGCATATCACCACGAATTCGCTTAGCTTCTTCACTATACCATTCCACAAACCCGGCCCCGTATACAACTTCACCAATTGCTTCTTTAAGAGGTTTGCCCTGCTCAAGGGTAATTAACTCACCCAACTCATTTTTATGATTCAGGATCAGCTGATAAAGCCTTTTAAGATATTTCCCCCTTGTTTCAGCGGTCAGTTTTGACCAGGTGGGAAACGCAGCTGAAGCGCTGTCTATTGCCTCTGAAACCTGCTCTTTTGATATTTTCGGTACATTCCCCAATATTTCCCCCGTTGAGGGGTTGTATACAGGGAAATGATTTTGATGATGATCATCGACCCATTTTCCATTTATAAAGTTTTTATATTCCATGATCTGCACATCCTTTCTTCATTATTCTTCTTCACATAACATTATACCCAATCCGGACGGTGACAAAAGGGTAATAATTGATTATAATGAGTATTTAAGGAGGGATATCATGAACTATATTAAAGAAAGCTTTAATAAGCTGAGATCAAATTGGGTAATCATACTTCCGCTCTATCTTTCCCGAGCAATCCCGGCTTTACTGGGGGTTTTCATATTTGCCGAAATGTCAGGATCTTTTTTGGACGTAATCGATACGGATCAATTGATCGAGAACCAGGATATGATTCTGAATTTTCAGGATTTGTGGGATGATCTCTATGGACCCACCATGGAGTTTCTTCGTCTAAGTGCCCTTGTTACTTTTTTTGGAGTCATTATGAACGTGATTATGGAATCCGCAACCTTCGGCATGATTCGAAACCAATTAATTGATGGAGAAAAACCTGAATTTTATCATCTTTTTCGAGAGTTCAAGAAATATGGACTAAAATATATTCTGTATCGAATCAGCAAATTGGCATTGTGGATTTTTTTCGGAATTATCTTCAGCATAGTATCTATCGCTGTAATCTTTTTAGGATCTCGAGTTGATGAAGGAGTAGCAGTCATTCTTTTTTTTTCTGATCTTTTTAGCAGGAGGGATTGCCGGAATCGCTTTACATATTTTACTTAAACTCTGGTTTCCGGCTATGGTGGTTAGAGGACTCGGTGTGATGGACGGCTTGAAAGAAGCCTTTTCATCGGGAAAAGTTGTATTTTGGAGTGTTTTAGGTGCATTCCTGGTTTTGAATCTTCTGGGATGGTTCATGAATTTGTTTGTGGGAGTGGGAGTTTCTGAATTTCTGATTGCTGATCCAATCCTTATAAACATCATTCCTGCAGTTATATCCGTCATTCTGATTTATGTCTATATGCTTATAATTATTGATCAGGGACAGAGGCGAGAGGACTCTGTTAAAGATGAATAAATTAGGGTAATATATGAAAAAGCATATAAAATGCAGAGGAGAGTGATCTCATGTTGGCGAAGGACATTATGACAAAAAACGTTATTAGTGTGAAGAAAGAAGATTTGGTAGAAAATGTCATTAAAATTTTAATGGATCAAAATATCAGTGGAGTTCCTGTTGTGAATGACAAGGATCATGTGATTGGCATTGTTACTGAAGGAGACTTGATCTACCGAAGTAAAAAGCTTAAAATCCCAACGTTTTTTAGTATTTTGGACGGATATGTGTTTTTAGAGAGTACAAAAACAATTGAGCAGCAGTTAAAAAAGATGGTAGGCTACCGAGTAGAGGATGTGATGACGAAGGATGTCATCACTGTAGAAGAAGACGCGACCGTGGAGGATGTTGCGACCGTAATGACAAAAGAAAACATTAATCGTGTTCCTGTTGTTAAAAACAAAATTTTGGTTGGAATAATTAGTCGCAGAGATATTATCCGGTCCTATTCAAGCTAATATACATTGATGGTCATAAGGCTCTATTCCCAACAATTGGAATAGAGCCTTCTTTTATTCCATTTTACGCATAAGAATTGACAATCATTTGACAAAGGGTTAGAATAGACTATGAAATTATATAATAAATAATTAACAAACATAAGAGGAGGGTTAATGATGACAAGAAAAATGATCGGATTTGGACTTTTCGTAGCCACCAGCGTTGCGTTAATTATTCTTTCAGTGATCGAGACAGATTATGCAATCCACGGTTTATTATTCGCCTTAATTGCGGCTTTTTATGCATTAGGATTAAAAGAACATTTCGAAGAATTGAAAAAATAGAAAGGTGGTAGAGTATGTTCGATAAAATTGATAAAAACAAGTTGAAGGTATTTGCTGCTGCAGTAGTGGCTACTGTGATTACATGGTATATACAACATGAAATGGGTTATTCCGCTATAATTTCCAATGGTGTTGTGGGTGTGCTGGCGGCAATTTTCCTGCCGGGACCACTGGCCGGAGCCGCCTATGCAGCTTCTTTTGTCGGTATGTCCTCAAGTGCAGTTCTGCCAAGTATCGGAGCCGCGGGCCTTGCGGGTGTGGTTGTGGGAATCACTCTTATGTATACGGCGGAGGTTTTTGCAGGAATTGGGGGAAAAGGTGGAACTACTGCCGCATTCTCTGTTCAGGTTTCTCGGTTCATACTTAATCTGTTTGTATAGGAGGGGAAAAGTTCAATGGAAAACATTCAAATCGTCATCACTGCAATTTTGGCAGGATTGTTAACATATGTTATCAGTATTAAACTGGAAAAAGGTGCAGTATTTGGATCTGCTGTTGTGGTATTGCTTTCGGGTCTTTTTTCTGCCGCACTTCTTTGAAAACGGATCACTATTGGCTGTTGTCGCGACAACAGCTTCCTATGCGGGCATGGTAGCGGGAAAAAATGTTCCTAGCCTGGTGGAAATGGGAGTTGTTGGATTAATCACGGGAGTTGTATTCATCCTAGCTCAGCCGGTTTACCTCGGTGTCGGGGGAAAATTGGGAGTCATCGGTGCAATTGCCTGCTTGACCTGGATCGGAATGAAAAAAGGCCTATGAGATGACTTTCGTGCAAAGAAAAGAAAAGGCCTCGCAACGGACCGCAAGTCGCATGCAATAAAGTTGAATCAACACAATCGTAGAGCCAGCTCTATATTCTTCATTGAATATAGAGCTTTTTTGTTGAATTCTTAATATTTGAAATTTATAAAGATTATTAAAAAGGAATAATAACGATGTTGAAATTCAAAGGATTTGAATATCAGAAAAATGAAGATTTGTCGGGAATCATCGAAATTGCCGGATTTGGTGTTGAAATCTAAAATTAATAGGAGTACAATAGAGATTGTAATGATGCGGAAGCACTCAAAATACTTTTAAAGGGACGCGTTGTTAAAATAATAACAGTCCGGGAGGTGTAAGAATGAAAAGTTTGTCAGTAAGTCATGGCTTTTATTTTGTGCTGCTTTTGGGTTTTTGGCTTATTTTATCTCAAGGGATTTCTATCGAAATACTTTTTGTGGGATCCGGAGCAGCTGTGCTTATTATGTTATATTCCCGGTCAATGCTTTATGGCACGGAAGATACTTCACTATTTCAACCAAGGAACTAATGTTTTTTTTCAAATTTGTTCTGATTATGCTTATCGAAATTCTAAAGTCCAATATTCAGGTAGCAAAAATTGTTTTAAGTCCTTCTTTGCCTATTTCACCATCCTTTGTGAAAGTCAAAAAAACTTTTAAAAAGGATCTTCACAAAGTGATTTATGCGAATTCGGTTACACTTACACCCGGAACGCTTACGGTGGATGTAGATGAAGAGGGCTTTCTTGTGCACGCACTGACAAACGAGGCTGCTGAAGGACTTAAAGACAGCATTATTGAAAAATCAGTTGATCATCTGGAGGTGAAATAGATGGATACTGTTTTCCTTGCAACAACCATTTTCTTAGCTGTTCTCACATTCATCTGTTTATATAGGGCGTATGCTGGGCCGACAGCTGCTGATCGAGTCGTGGCCATTGATGTAATTTCAACGAAGGTGGCAGTCTTGATAGCTTTTTTTATCAATTCTTACCGGTCAGGAGAGTTTTATTGATGTTGCTTTGGTCTATGCTATGATCGGGTTTGTTATGACAATTGCAGTATCTAAATATTTAGAAAAAGGGAAGCTTTATTAAGGGGAGAAAATTATGATTATGCAGATTCTTATCGTACTTTTGTTAGTCAGCAGCGGCTTTTTCTTTGCCGTTGGAACACTTGGGCTTATAAGGATGCCCGATACCTATACCAGAATGCATGCAAGCACTAAATGCGATACCTTGGGTGCCGGACTTGCTCTATTGGCCATCGCATTATATAACGGCATCAGCATTATCAGTGTGAAAAGCATTCTTGTGATCGTTTTTATTTGGATCACAAACCCGACAGCTGCCCATATTATTGCAAAATCCAAGTACAACAGTGAAAAACAAAACTCAGATCTAAAATCATTGGAATAAGGAGCGGGTATTATGGAAATACTAAACATTATTCTAATCATATTTCTTATTGTTTGTGCTGTAGCAGTGGAACGTACAAAGGATTTACTTAGTGCAATTATTATATTCGCTTCTTACAGTCTTGTAATGGCGATTCTATGGTTGATTCTTATGGCTCCGGATATTGCATTGACAGAAGCTGCTATCGGAGCAGGGGTTACAACAATCCTTTTGGTTGCCACAGTAAGTCGGATTAGGAGGTTGGAAAAGTGAAAAAACTTTCATCCATTCTTATTTTAGGTGGGCTGCTTGCAATAATGATTGTCGGTGTTCTTGAGCTTCCTGCAATTGGGAACCCTGATAATCCCAGTCAGAATGAAGTTGCCCAATATTATATAAACAATGCGATTGACGATACGATGTCACCAAACACGGTAACAGCGGTTTTAAAGTATTACCGGGGCGTTGATACGTTTTTGGAAGCTGGTGTTCTTTTTACATCAATTGTTGCTGTTATCTCGGTTTTGCGAGGGAACAAGCCTAAAAATGAAATAAATGAAGGGTAAAGGGGTTTTATTATGGATGATTTAATCGTTAAAACGATCATACGAATTGTCACACCATTTATTTACCTTTATGGCGTATATATAATTTTGAATGCCAGTGTTTCCCCTGGAGGCAGTTTCGCCGGAGGAGCGATTATGGGTTCTGCTCTTGTATTATATACGATTGCATTTGGACTTGAAAAAGCAGAAAAGAAAGTTCCAAACCGGATCTTTAAATGGCAAAGAGAAGTTCTTCTTTGCTTCTTATTCATGGGATTTGTAACCATCTTTATGGGTTATGATGTGCTTAAGCTACGTGAAGCGGGAGCATATGCACTAGAGATGGGACAGGTTGTGAAGGTGGACTTATTGAATCTAGTGAACATAGGGATTGCAATGAAGGTAGCGGTAACTCTGATTAGTCTTTTCCATGTATTTATAAAGGAGGATTACTAATGGAGCTATTAACAATGATTTTGGATCGAATCAACTATGTTGGGGCCGCTACTCTTTTTGTTATTGGTCTTTATACGGTTCTCACCCATCCGAACCTTCTTAAAAAGGTGATCGGATTAAATATTATGGAGACTTCGGTGTTTTTATTTATGGTTTCAGTAGGCTACGTCTCCGGAGGTAAAGCACCGATCCTTGGAACAGTAAAAGAGCCGATTGTGGGTGCATACGTTAACCCGTTGCCAACGGCTATGATTCTCACAGGGATCGTTGTGGCTGTGAGTATCACTGCATATGCTCTAAGCCTGATTATTAAAATATATGAAGCATATGGCACAATAGAGCTCGATGAAATAATGGAAGCAAGGAGTGAACAGGCGAATGGATAGCACACAATTACCTCTTATACTCTTAATTACTCTATTAATCGGTGCAATCATCACTCCTCTCATCATGAAGAAATTCAACTGGATTGGGAAAAGGATGATCATTGGCATAATGAGCCTTGCGGTTTTAATGAGTGGGTATCTGCTCTTTGATGTCTTTCAGAATGGTGCCTATCTTTACAATATTGGGAACTGGGATCCGAAAATCGGAATTCAATTTAACATCGATGAGTTTTCAACATTTATGGCATTCTTTATTATTCTTTTGGCGTTTTTAATTATTATCTACTCAATAAGAGACATAGAACATGAAATTTTTCCATTGCAAATCCCTGTGTATTACAGCTTAGTATTTCTTTTGCTCTTGGGAATGGTAGGGATTACTTTTACAAATGACTTGTTTAATACATATGTATTTATGGAAATTCTAGCGATGACTTCCTGCGCGATAATTTCAATTAAACGGAAAAAGGCAAATTATATGGCGGCGTTTAAATATCTTATGCTGAATACTCTTGCGTCAATCTCTTTTCTCTTGGGAATCGCCCTTCTTTACATGGCAACGGGATATCTAAACATTAATGAAATCGGAAATGTGATCGGCGAAGCGTGGGAATTATATCCGACAAATATTCTTTTAGCTCTGGGCTTTATTGCAACGGGACTTGGGATCAAGGCCGCGGTATTCCCCCTCCACACATGGCTGCCCGATGCGCATTCTAATGCGCCTACACCGTCAAGTGCTTTGCTTTCGGGTTTGGTTGTGAAAGTATATATTTTCGTTTCATTAAAAATTGTATTCAGGGTGGTTGGAGCAGACATTACCTTGGATAACTTGGGAATAAACAATTTTATTGCATATTTTGCTGCTGTCGGTATGGTGGCAGGTTCAGTTTTTGCAATTGGTCAAAAAGATATAAAGCGCTTATTAGCGTACTCCAGTGTTGCGCAATTAGGCTACATTTTCCTCGGAATTGGAATGGGGACTGCAGCCGGTTTGACAGCAGGATTGTTCCACGTGATTTCTCACGGTTTGATGAAAACTGCATTATTTCTTAGTGCCGGCGCAATTATCTACAAAACAGAAAAACGAAATGTTGATGATCTTGCAGGAATAGGATACGAGATGCCGATAACGATGTTAGTATTTTCTATTGCTGCTTTGGGGATGATCGGCATACCGGGCATGAGTGGATTTATGAGCAAGTGGTATTTGGCATTAGCGGTTCTCGAAGCTGAACAACCATTATACTTGGTTGTTATCCTGATCAGCAGTTTCTTAAATGCGGTATATTATCTGCCCATTATTATCTCAGCATTTTTGAAGCCGAGGGAAGATGGAAGCGAAGAAATGACGAGAGATGGTATCCCGAAGAGTATGATTGGACCGATGGCAATTATTGCTGGCTTAGTGGTCCTGATTGGGTTTTTCCCTCAAATTATTTTAAATATCATTGAAAAAGCAGTATTGACCTTTATTTAACTGAAGGGAGAAAGACATGAAAGACCTACATGAACAAAGAAATAAAAGTATATTTCAAAAGATCGGTGAACATCTTGATTCTTTTTGTGTAAATTGTATCTTGGTGTTTATTCTAACTGCATTTCTGGTTGGAGTTTTTGTCTATCTTACTGCGTACAGTACAGGAAGCACCTCCCTGGGACTCGAATTTTTAGGATTCAAGTTTGTTATTGCGGACTCTTTTATTAATCTACTAAACAACATCCCTTACCTTCCGATAGTTGCAATTTTCATACCCTTAATCGGAGGCCCGCTGGAAGCCTACATCGGAGCGAGAAAACTGGAAGTTTTAAGAGATTCAATGGTTGTTAACACAACATTTGTAACCTTTATAGTTATTTTAGCAATGTATCCGCAAATCGCAGCAGACAAGATTTTTTATCATATTCCAGGTGTTTTCGGACTGGGTCTGAATTTCAAAGTGGATATGCTCGGATTTATTTTCGCAGTAACCTCCGGTGTTCTTTGGCTTATGGTTACAATATACACCAGAGACTACATGAAAATTGAAAGACACAGAAGTCGATTTTCTTTATGGATGGCAATTACCTTTAGTGGAATTTTAGGAACTATTTTTGCAGGGGATATTCTTACTTTATTCTTATTCTTTGAGGCAATGACCTTTGCATCCTATATGCTGGTTGCCCATAACCAATCAAAGGAATCGATGCTTGCTGGAAACAACTATATCTATATGGGGGTCGCCGGTGGTTTAAGCATTCTTCTCGGCATTGTTTTACTGTATGTTTATACCGGAACATTAGAGTTTATACCACTTGCAGCTGAACTCAATGAAATCGGTAATACTAAATATTTAATCACCATGCTCTTTGTAATCGGTTTTGGAATTAAAGCCGGAATGCTGCCGCTCCATATATGGCTGCCGAAAGCACATCCGGTAGCACCAACACCTGCCAGTGCACTTTTGTCAGGGATTTTAATCAAAATGGGCGCTTTTGGACTATTAAGGATTGTAACTAGCTTTTTTACTCCCGACTTGACAAATGTTGTGGATCCGGACCCAACTTTGTGGGAAGTATCGGCGAATCTCGGCGCAGTGATTATCTGGGTAGGTATTGCAACGATGGCAGTAGGTGTTTTTATGGCATTGCAGCAATCCCATATGAAAAAAATGCTTGCTTACCATAGTATTTCACAGATGGGATATATTGTAATGGGGATTGGAGTAGCAGCATATTTGGGTGATTATGGAGCAATGGGTTTTGCAGGAAGTGTTTTTCATATTGTCAACCACGCTCTATTTAAAGGATTGCTTTTTATGGCAGTTGGGCTGGTTTATATGAGGACCCGAGAGCAGGACATGTATAAACTGGGAGGTCTTTGGCAAAAGCTTCCTTTTACCACATTTGTTTTTATCGTAGCTGCTTTGGGAATTACCGGTATGCCCGGTTTTAATGGCTTTGCCAGCAAGTCTATGCTTCATCATGCGATTGTGGAGGCTTACGAATACGGACATTATTCATTTCGATATGCTGAAATGATCTTTACAATTGTAAGTGCAGGAACAGTATGTTCGTTTATTAAATTGTTCGGGTATGTTTTCCTTGGCAAACTACCGGAAAAATATGAGAATATCAAAGGTGATAATGGAATGATGGATATGGCCATGGGTGGATTGGCAGTATTAATTGTTGCGATTGGTCAAGCTCCAAACTACTTTTTAGATAATTTTCTGATCCCCTCAGCACAGGGATTTGCATATGATTCGTATTTTATCAGTAATTATCTTGTCGGTATGAATTTCTTTAATTTTGATGATATCTATATTATGTTTTGGATCTATTTAATGGGAGCCGGAATCTTTATCATTGGTAGCAAGTATCATCTCTTTCACCTTAATATGCCAAAATGGATGGATACGGAAACAAGTCTGTATAAACCGATTTATTCTTTTGTCTATAAATCTTCGCTGAAGATTACATCTCGATTTGAGCTTTCCCTGATAAAGGAAGACGTTATAATCTATACGATTGTTCTTGCCAGCGCTTTGTTAATTCTCACAAGATTTTTATAAGAGGATAGAACTCTTGATCAGAATCGATGAAGAGCTATTTCTACATAAGAAAGGATGGTTTAGGTGAATATCACTAGGGGAATTATTCAGATATGGGGTCCTTTATCGGTGGTTCTGTTCATCGTTTTCGAACTCCTTATTATACCTTCTATTGGAGACAAAGATCGAAAAGTTCGTCGAAACGCAGTTAAAATTTTCGTTGTGTTGACAACACTGTTTATGCTAGTGATTTTTCAGGAACTGCAAAGAGGGCCCATTGTTTATGAGTTGGACAATATTTTCGGAATTGGGGCTTTTTTTCGTATCGATATGCTTAATTACTCGTTTATCATTTTAACAGGAATAGTTTGGCTTGCTATTGGGATTTACTCTTTAGAGGATATTAACTATGTTTTTTATACCCTCACATACTTTGCAATTGTCGGTGCTTTGATGGCCGGTGATTTATTAAGTTTTTTCCTTTTCTTTGAAGCGATGACCTTTATATCCTACGCTTTAATGGTTTATCATAGAGGGGATGACCAGCTTGAAGCGGGGAAAGTCTATATTTATATGGGAATTCTTGGAGGTTTGTCAATCCTCAGCGGAATTATAATGCTATCTGCATACACTGGTACCTTTGAATGGGCTCCCATGGCTGTGCAATTCAGTGAAATGGGAATGATTAAGTATGTTATTGCCGCATTTTTTATTGTCGGATTCGGTATAAAAGCCGGGATGGTTCCCTTCCATTTCTGGATGCCAAAGATCTACGAGGGCGGTCCGATCTCCATCGTGGCATTATCGTCGGGAATCTTGATTAAAATCGGGGCATACGGAATTATCCGCGTAGTTTCTGTTGTGTTTTCTTTATCGGACCAACCCGGGAGGGCTTCTCTTGATTTATTATGGGGAGTATCACAAAACATCGGTTTTGTCATAATCTGGGTTGGAATTTTGACTATGGTGGTAGGAGTGTTTATGGCACTTCAACAAGGAAATATGAAAAAAATGCTTGCCTACCATAGTGTGAGCCAAATGGGCTATATTATAATGGGTATTGGAGTAGCCGGCTATTTAGGCTATCAAGGAGCCATGGGCTTTACAGGGGCAATTTTCCACATGATTAATCACGCTTTCTTTAAAATTGTTTTGTTCATGGTCGCAGGCCTTGTTTATATGCGAACTAAGGACTGGAACATGTATCATTTGGGCGGATTGTGGAAAAAGATGCCCATTACAGCAGCTCTTTGTCTTATTGCAGTATTTGGGATTACTGGAATGCCCGGTTTTAACGGTTTTGCCAGTAAGTCGGTGCTTCACCATGCGATTATTGAAGCATACGAGTATGGACACTATTCTTTTCGATATGCGGAAATGCTTTTCAATATTGTTAGTGCAGGAACGGTATGCTCATTTTTAAAGTTTTTCGGGTATATTTTCCTCGGAAAAAGCAAAGAAGAGTTTAAGGATATTGAAGGCGATCACAAACGAATGAATGCGGCAATGGGAATTCTAGCGTTCTTTGTAATTGCAATCGGTATCAATCCCAGTTTCTTTTTCCAGGGGTATCTTGTGCCGGCTGTTCAAAGTTTCACATTTAGTCCTGAGTTTATAGAATCTTATCTGGTTGGTCTGGAATTTTTCGTTGCTGAAGAAATTGTCAGCATGATCGGAATTTATACTCTTGGACTAGGAATGTTTGCAGTTGGTGTGAAGTTTCATCTTTTCAGTCTTCCGTTGCCGAAATGGATTAATGCTGAACGGTATATTTATAAACCGGTTACAACTGCTTGCGAGAAATTCCCGGATTTTTGTGTGCAGCGATATGAAAAAAGGATCATCTTTGGTGATGTACTGATTTATGCTTTTTTATTAACCGTTATACTGGGTATGCTCGTGGTATTCAGCATTTAAATCGTTTAGAGGCGGAGGAAATGAAATGATTAAGGGAATGGGAACCGATATTATTGAAATCGATCGGATTGAAAGAGCATTTAACTCTTCAAACAAATTTTTCCCGAGGATTTTCACAGAACAGGAGAGGGAATACTTGCGTTCCACCGGTTTTAAATTTGCAACAATGGCCGGTTATTTTGCAGCAAAAGAAGCAACGAGCAAAGCCTTAGGCACCGGTTTCCGCAATTTTTCTTTTAAAGATATCGAAGTTACGAAAGATGCTGTAAATAAGCCTTCAATTATTCTTCACGGTGAGGCGAAATCCATCGCAAAGACTTCAGGTGTCAATCATATCCATCTTAGCATCTCTCATAACAGAACTACTGCCATCGCCTATGTTGTGATGGAATAACGAGGAGGGAAGTTTCATGGTAAATACTGTTAAAAGGCCGGTCTGGGCGGAGATTAATCTAGACCACCTGGCCCATAATATGGAGGAAGTTGTTAAAAACATTTCAGGAGGCACGATCCCTTGTGCGGTGATTAAAGCAAACGGCTATGGACATGGTGCATTAGAAATAAGCGGTGTTTTACGGGAAGCAGGAGCTAGACGGTTTGCAGTTGCAACTCTAACCGAAGCCATAGAGCTTCGGCGTGGTGGAATAGAAATTCCCGTTCATGTCATGGGGTATACCCCGGAGGAATTTGGTGATGCTGTTCTTGATCATGAGATCATTCAAACGATTGACAGTTTAAAACAGGGAAGAGCATTTAATGAGTTTGCAAAAAGAAGAAATCAAGTGATGAAAGTGCATTTAAAAATCGATACAGGGATGTCCCGTTTAGGTTTTCAGGTTAATGAAGAGACAGTTGATGAAATTCTTGAGCTTTTTAAATTGCCGAATCTTGAAATTGAGGGGATTTTCACCCATTTTGCCATGGCTGACGATAAAGACAAAGCCTATACCTATTCACAATGGAATCAATTTCAAAAAATGATTAATTGGCTTGAAAGAGATCATTCCCATGAAATACCGGTTAAGCATGTATCAAACAGTGCTGCAATAATCGATCTGCCTGAAATGAACCTCGATATGGTACGGCCGGGAATTATGCTCTACGGTTTGTATCCATCGGAGGACGTTAATCGAAACAATATAAAGCTTAAAAAGGTGATGGAAGTTCATGGGAGACTAGCGCATGTTAAAGAATTAGAACCGGGACGCGGGGTAAGTTACGGTCACGCATACCACACTAGTAAAGATACTATCGTTGGAACGATCCCGGCAGGATATGCTGATGGGTTTACCAGAATGTTAACAGGGAAAGCTCAAATTGTTTACCAAGGGAATCCTTACCCTGTAATTGGCAGAATTTGCATGGATCAATTTATGGCTGACTTAACCGGCACCAATCCGGTACAGGGAGACAAGGTTGTAATCATGAGCAGCGATGACTCCCACCCGAATACGGCAGATGATTTTGCACGACAGTTAGGAACAATTAATTATGAGATTGTATGCATGGTGGGAAGAAGAGTTCCCCGTGTGTACAGAAAAAACGGACGAATCCTTCATGTAATCGATCATTTATTGACACGGTAAGGTATTATCGTCTATAATAAAGGGCAAACTATTCTTAATCAGGAGGTGCAGTATGAAAGATATCCGAAAATTGTCCGTGAACCTGCCTAAGGATTTAGCAGAGAAAGCCTATCCTATGGAAGATTGTCATTTGTGTGAATCGCATGATGTTTATCAAGCTGATTTGGATATGAAAATCGGTTATCAGGAAATGGCAACAATCAATACTGCCCTTGCAGAATTAGGCATGTGCCTGGATTTATCTTCCTTGGAAGATTATGAAGGCTCTATTGCAGAGGAGGATTAAAATTGGCGATAAAAAGAGGAGATATGTTTTACGCAAACCTCAGTCCGGTTATCGGTTCTGAGCAAGGCGGCGTAAGACCGGTTTTGGTTGTACAGAATAATACCGGCAACCGGTACAGTCCTACAGTGATTGTAGCGGCCATTACTTCGAAAATCAATAAAGGAAAGCTTCCCACCCATGTGGAAATAGAAACCAGTCATTACAATATTCCTAAAAACTCCGTAATTCTATTGGAGCAAATTCGAACAATCGATAAACGTCGATTGGAAGAAAAAATCGGATCACTTGATGAGAAAACAATGATGGATGTCAACGTGGCCCTTTCCATCAGCTTGGGAATTATATCAGGGTATTGAATTTTTAACCAGTACATACGTACTTGCTTCTAAAAAGCTCAGATCTTATCAACTACATAGAGCGACGGAATAAGACCTTTCATTCTCATGACTTAGATGATATTGTAGAATGAGGTCTTAATTTATGGAATGAAGAGTCGGAAGGATGTTATCGATGAAAAAAATCCTTGTTTTTGGTCACTATGGCAGGGACAATGTGGGGAACGAAATGGGCTTAAGAGCTTTTATGGAGTATTTAAACCAATCCGATCCGCACACGGTTATCACAGTTCTCTCCCATAGCAAAAGAAAAACGGAAAATAATCATCATATCAATGCGATTGGTAGAAATCAGTACAAAGCGATCTACCATGCGCTGAAATCTGCAGATGTTGTTATACGACTTGGTGGCTCACTATTTCAAGAAGAAGATCAGGGTAAAAGTTCCCGCTTTGATATGTTCATTTTTTTTCTTGCCCAAAAGTTTAAAAAAAAAGACAATTCTTTACGGCAACGGGTTCGGTTCGTTACTGAACTCATTTGATCGTCGAATTGCTCAGGATGTTTTAAATCAAATGGATTTATTGACTGTAAGGGATCAAAATTCAAAAGAGAGAATGCAAAAAATCGGAGTTAACAAAGAAATTACAATCACAAGTGATGTAGCCTTTGTTATCGATTGTCCCATATTTGAAGAGTATTTTTTGAGTGAGGATCATAATGGCATTAAAGATAAACACAGTAATAATGGAAAAAGAATTGGTATTGTCCCTCAAGCCTGGGGAGAAAGTACGGACTACATCGAAACTCTGGCAAGGGCCTCGGACCATCTTATAGGGGAAGGTTATGAAGTGGTATTTATACCAATGGAAATAGAAAAAGATCAAAAAATTATTCAAGAAATTATTACACGTATGGACCGTGTACCGAAGTTTATCGATAGTGAATATCGGTGGATGAAGATTTTGAGAGAAATCAATGGTTTGGATCTTCTCATCGGTATGCGCTTACATGCTCTGATTTTTGCGACGATTTGTGGTGTTCCCAATATGGGCATTAAAGGGAATGATAAAGTCGCATCGTTTATGAAATCCATCGATGGATCTTTACTGGACGGGAAAAAAACTCGACGTGATTCATCTGCTCACAACCATTGAAGGACTATTTCAACACAAAAGCGAGCAATTGGATAAAATGGAAAAGAAAAGGTTGAGTCTGCAAAAAAAAGCTGTGAAAAATTTTAATTTATTTAAAGATATTTTAGATAATTTTCAAGAGTACTAGGAGTGATAAAATGATGATGATTCAAAACAAAAAAGCGAGGATTGTAATCGAATACTTTGGGCTGGCAGTTGGGACCGGACTACTGGCTTTTTCTTTGGTCTTTTTTCTGGAACCGAACACAATTGCTCCCGGCGGAGTTACAGGATTTGCAATTCTTTTGCAAAGGATGCTGGGAATACCCATTGACTTTACGAACTTGGCGGTAAATATCCCGTTGTTTATCATCGGGATTCTGCTGTTAGGAAAAGCATTTGGCGCTAAAACAGCTTTTTCAACAATTATGCTGTCAGCGTTTATACGCTTTTTCTATATTTTTTTTGGTGAAAACATTTCTGTTACTGATGATCTGCTCCTGGCAGCAATTTACGGGGGAGTAATCTCCGGAATTGGATTAGGAATTGTCTTTCGTTATGGAGGTACAACCGGAGGAACAGATTTAGGCGGAGCAATATTAAATAAATACTTTCCCGGACTCAGCACTTCAAAACTGATGATGGGCCTGGATCTAATGGTTGTGGTCGCGGCTGGAATTGTTGAACGTAGAGTGGAAACTTCTCTTTACTCGATTATTGCGTTATACATTTTAGTAAAACTAATTGATTTTATCGTAGAAGGTCTCAGTTATGCAAAGGCATTTTATATTATATCCAATAATCCTGAAATAATCAGCAAGCGAATCACAATTGAGATGAACAGGGGAGTAACTGCATTAGCAGGTAAAGGGGTGTATACGGGAACAAACAGGGATGTGCTTCTTTGTGTAGTAAACCGGTCTCAGGTGTTAAAACTGAAAAAAATTGTTCATGAAGTTGACCCAAGGGCTTTTATGATGGTGACAACAACCCATGAAGTTCTTGGAGAAGGCTTTAAGGAAGATAAAAACTAATCAAACAGGAGGCTTACGATTTATGACGGAATCAGTACTTGTTGGGAAAGCAAAAACATTACGTAAAGACATTATCGAAATGCTTTATAATGCGGGGTCAGGCCATCCGGGAGGATCATTGTCTGCTGTTGAAATTATGACAGTCCTCTATTTTCAGGAAATGCAGATTGACGAGAAAAATCCTGTCTGGAAGGAAAGAGATCGATTTGTTTTATCGAAGGGTCATGCAGCACCGGTCCTTTATGGAGCATTGGCTGAAAAAGGTTTTTTTCCTAAAGAGGAGTTAGCTAATTTGAGAAAAATCGGGCACTTCCTCCAAGGACACCCTGAAATGAAAAATGTACCCGGTGTTGATATGTCAACCGGTTCTCTTGGCCAGGGTTTTTCAGCGGCTGTGGGAATGGCCCTTGGTCTTGCCTCTGAATCACCGGAGAGCCGAGTCTATACACTTCTTGGTGATGGTGAGCTCCAAGAAGGTATTGTGTGGGAGGCAGCGATGGCTGCAAATCATTATAAATTATGGAACCTTACAGCTTTTTTGGACTATAACGGATTACAAATCGACGGATCGAATGATGAAGTTATGACAGTTGATCCGGTAACGGATAAATTTCGTGCCTTCGGCTGGAATGTGCTAAGCGTTGACGGACATTCTTTTGATGAACTATCAGAAGCAATTCTTAAAGCAAAAGCCTATAAGGCAGGACCTACAATGATTGTAGCAAAGACCGTTAAGGGCAAAGGAGTATCTTTTATGGAGGACGAAGCCGGATGGCATGGAAAAGCCCCAAGCAAGGATGAGAGAGACCAGGCAATCAGAGAGATTGGAGGGACAACGAATGAGTAAAATGATGGCAACCAGAGACGGATACGGGAAGGCTCTTCTGGAACTGGGAGAAAAAAATGAGCAAGTGGTTGTTTTGGACGCTGACCTTTCTAAATCCACCAAAACAGCGGAGTTCGGAAAAACTTATCCTGATCGCTTCTTCAATGTTGGAATTGCAGAACAGAACCTTATGGGGTTGGCAGCAGGCTTATCGACAACTGGAAAAATTCCTTTTGCCAGTACATTCGCTATGTTTGCCACAGGAAGAGCTTTTGAAATTATCCGTAATTCCATCGGATACCCAAAGCTAAACGTGAAAATCTGCGCGACACATGCAGGCATAACAGTGGGGGAAGACGGAGCATCTCACCAAGCCTTGGAAGACATTGCATGCATGCGTGTAATTCCCAATATGACTGTCATTGTCCCTTCTGACGGTCCTGAAGCAATTGAGGCTGTGAAAGCTGCAGCTGAATATTATGGTCCCATATACCTTCGCCTTGGACGTTCAGGAGTACCGACGATTAACGATGGCCCCGACTATCAATTCGAAATCGGTAAAGGCGTTACCTTAAGAGAAGGAAAAGATATTACAATTATTGCGACAGGAATAATGGTTTCAGAAGCACTAATTGCCGCAGAACGTTTGAAAGAAAAAGGAATAGAAGCCAGAGTGATTAATATCCATACCATCAAACCACTTGATGATGAGTTAATCGTAAAAGCCGCAAAAGAGACAGGCGCAGTGATCACGGCAGAAGAACATAACATCATTGGGGGACTGGGCTCTGCCGTTGCAGAGGTTCTTTCGGAAAAAGCCCCGGTCCCTATGAAAAGAATCGGAGTAAAAGACACTTTTGGAGAATCCGGAAAACCTAAAGAACTTATGGAAAAGTATGGACTGACCGGAGATGAAATATTCAAAGCAAGCATCGAAATCTTAGCACGTTAATGGAGTTGTAAAAATGAATAAAAAATTTATAGAAGAAGTTAATAAACGACGGACCTTTGCCATCATTTCTCATCCCGATGCAGGAAAAACCACTCTTACAGAGAAGTTTCTTTTGTATGGAGGAGCGATACGGATGGCAGGTTCAGTCAAGTCCAGAAAGGCTCAAAAGCATGCGGTTTCCGACTGGATGGAAATCGAGAAGCAACGGGGTATTTCAGTTACTTCCTCAGTGATGCAATTTAATTATAAGGACTGCTGTATCAATATTTTGGACACACCAGGCCATCAGGACTTCAGTGAGGATACCTATAGAACACTTACTGCAGCCGATAGTGCAGTGATGGTGATTGATTGTGCCAAAGGAGTGGAACCTCAGACAAAAAAGCTTTTCAAAGTCTGTAAAGAGCGGAGAATTCCGATTTTTACCTTTGTAAACAAGCTTGACCGTGCAGGGAAAGATCCTTTTTCTCTGATGGAAGAAATTGAGAAAGTACTCGGGATACGGTCTTATCCGATGAATTGGCCCATCGGTACGGACGGAAACTTTAAAGGGGTTTATAATCGAACAAAAGGCCGGATTGAACTGTACGAAGATGGTGACCATGGACAAAATAAAGCACAGATCGTCAATGTTGATATCGAAGATCAAAAGCTGACTGATCTCCTCGGAGAAGCCTATCATAATCAGTTAAAAGACGAAATTGAATTGCTGGATATGGCTGGAGATGATTTTGATAAGGATGCAGTGCAAAACGGAGATTTAACTCCGATGTTTTTTGGAAGCGCAATGACCAATTTTGGCGTTGAACCATTCCTTGAGTCTTTTTTAAATCTTACTTATCGTCCTGAACCTCGGTTGAGCAATCAAGGAGTCATTGAACCGGAGAATCCGAATTTCTCCGGGTTCATTTTTAAAATTCAAGCGAATATGAATCCTGCTCATCGCGATCGTTTGGCATTTTTGAGGATTTGTTCAGGAAAATTCGAAAAGGGAATGTCGGTTTATAACTCAAGAACCGGAAAGAAGATAAGACTTTCTCAACCTCAACAGTTTCTGGCTCAGGACCGGGAAGTGGTAGAGGAGGCATATCCCGGAGACATCATCGGCCTTCATGATCCCGGTGTGTTCCGGATCAGCGATACATTGTCAGAGGAAGATGCAACATTGAAATTCGAAAGAATTCCGATGTTTCCTCCGGAACATTTTATGAAAATTCTTCCCAAAAATTCAATGAAAAGAAAGCAGTTTTTAAAAGGGATCAACCAGCTTGCTGAAGAGGGGGCAATTCAAGTGTTTAAGAGGCCCAATATTGGAATAGAAGAATACATTGTTGGAGTTGTTGGAGTATTGCAGTTCCAAGTTTTAGAGTATCGTCTAGAGCATGAGTACGGCGTTAATGTTACTATGGAAGGGCTGTCACATCGTTACATCCGTTGGATAGAAATGGAGAATTATGATCCGGACCGTTTCAGCACGACAATGGATAGTATGCTAGTGGAGGATCATATTGGAAGTCCTGCAATCCTGTTACAGAATGAATGGGCTGTAGGCAAAATTGCAGATCGCAACCCCGGCGTAATACTCAGGGAGTTGTATAAAAAAGACTTTGAAGACCTGTAAATTAATTATTTGCATCAGATTTTTTAAGGAGCTGGAGCTCATTGTCCCGGGAATCGTTACCGTGATGATGGGCTTCAATTAATTCGATTACACGTTCTTGACTTGGTGTCAAAGAGAAAGATTCCCCTTGGTTTATTTCGATGTAGATATTTTTTAAAAGATTGGCACCGATTAAAGGATGATATTCCTTGTAATAAAAAGCATCCCGTATAAAGCGGGCCATGTGTTTTTTATGCTTTTCGAATGGAGACAACAGAACCACAAGTGACTTATTAAGTATAGTCAAGTTGCTTTCGATTTTTCCGATATCGTGTAAAAGAGCCGCTTTAAGTAATTCTTCAGAGCCATTTGCCCGCATACAATCCTTTCCCACTGCGATCGAATGCTGTTGTTCGTGAACTGGCAGCTTCTTAAACAGCTCCACTTCATTTGGGCCAAGAATACGATTCACCCAGAGCAGATCATCCTCTGATATTTTGGGAAATAGAGCATGAAAGAATTGTTTCACTCTATAGAGCATATTTGTTCCTCCTAATTTTAACCTTCTTGCAATAGTATACTATAGGATGTATTTCATGACTATTGATAATTGGTTAAGATGTTGGGTATATTGTAGAAAGAATAGATTAAGGGAGTTGATTTGATGAGAGCACTGTTTACCTATGATTATGGAAAACGTGAAATGGAAGAAATACAAAATTTAGGATACGACACAATAATAAAAAAAGAAAAGGAATTGGAATACACTGAGGATTTGAAAAATGTTGAGGTGCTTGTATGCTATGATCCTTTTTCCTCGCTTGAGTTGTCTAAAATGATCAACCTGAAATGGATTCAATTATCCAGCATCGGCATTGATCAGGTTCCGAGAGAACTCCTGAAGGCAAAGGGGATTACCCTTACAAACAATAAAGGGGGGTATAGTATCCCCATGGGAGAATTTATCGTATTGAAAATTTTAGAGTTTTACAAGAAATCCCATCAGCTGAGAGAACAGCAGATGAAAAAAGAATGGAAGATGGATACTTCGCTGCTTGAATTGTACAACAAAAAAGTCACCTTTATTGGAACAGGGAGTATTGCAATTGAGGGAGCAAGACGTCTTCAAGGCTTTGGCGTGGAGATTCACGGAGTGAATACAGCGGGAAAACCGGTTGAATATTTTGATCGATGTCATCCGATAAAGGAACTGAATAAGGTTTTGGCATTTAGTGATGTTGTTGTACTCACCATCCCTTATACAGAAGACACTCATCACCTCCTGGGAGAAAAATCCTTTGATTTAATGAAAGAGTCTGCACTATTAATTAACGTATCCAGAGGGAGCATTATTGATGAAAGCGCATTAATCAATGCATTGAAAAAAGAGGAAATTCATGGTGCGGCACTTGACGTATTTGAAAAGGAGCCGCTTTCTAAAGAGCATCCCCTATGGAACTTTAAAAATGCAGTTATTACCCCTCATAACTCGTGGATTTCTGAAATGCGGAATCAAAGAAGGTATGATACAATATATGAGAATTTAAAACGTTACAGAGATGGACGACCATTAATAAATATTGTTGATCTTGATAAAGGCTATTAGACAGAAAAACACTAACGGGACCGTTAGTGTTTTTTTATTTTATACTCATTGAGTTGCCTTTTGATGGTTTGATATACAGCCATTGTATTATCCATCGTTTTATTTCCCTCTTCCTTCGTAGAGGAAAGTGGCGGATTAATAACGATACGGACTTTACCAGGTTTGATTCGACTTCCGTTTGCCTCGTAGAGCCTGTATGAGTCGATAGTTGTTACAGGAATCACTGATACTTTTGCCTTTTGAGCAAGCTTTAAGCTGCCGGGCTTGAAGGGCGCTAACTCATCGGACTTGCTTCTGGTTCCTTCAGGAAAAATTACCATTGAATGTCCGCTTTTTATAGTGTCAGCAGCTTCATTAATTGCTCTTAATGACTGGCGAATGTCTTTTCGATCAATGAAGACACTATCAGTATAGTAAATCCAACGTCCAATAATTGGAATTTTAGCCAGCTCTTTTTTTGCAACGAATCCAATCGGCTGTTCAAGAGCGTAGACAAGAAAAGGAATGTCCAGATAGCTTTGATGATTTCCAACAAAAAGGACCGCTTCATCTTGGGGAATGTGCTCTTTGCCGATCACTTCAAGATCGCATCCGCTGAACTGAACAATCAGTTTGGAAAAATTCTGGTTTATTCGAAAAGAAAGATCTCTTTTCTTATTAAGAAGTCCTCTTTTCTCGTAAAGATAAAAAACAGGCAACATGAGTCCGATAAAAAGGGAATAAATGACAAAAAAAATAACAAAGATGACATGACGCATGGGAAAACCTCCTTAATTACTTGAGTTTTCTTTCGAAATCCATTTATAATCATATCATAAGGATTAAAAATTTTCTATAAAGAAGGAGGACATTCATGAAGAAATTAAAATTATTAGGAGTTCAAATAACAGTCGGGATGGACAAAGAGGAAAATCTTCAAAAAGCATTGCAACGAATGAAAGAGGGAATTAATGAGTATCATCCGGATCTTATCGTGCTGCCGGAAATGTTTAATACCCCGTATCACAATTCTTATTTTGCTGATTTTTCGGAACCTGAAGATGGACCTGCCGTAAAAGAATTAAGAATGTTTGCTAAGATGAATCAGATTCTGCTCATTGCCGGAAGTATACCTGAAAGGTCCCGCAGTAAAATCTACAACACCTCATATATATTCGACCAGTTTGGAAAGATCCTAGGAAAGCATCGGAAAGTCCATCTGTTTGACATTGATATACCTGGACAAATTACCTTTCGTGAGTCGGAAGTATTGACCAGGGGGGACAACATCACCGTGATCAATACAAGTTTCGGGAAAATCGGTGTTGCGATTTGCTATGATGTTCGTTTCCCTGAGTTGTTTATAGAAATGGATAAACAGGGAGCAGAAATCATCATTGTGCCCGGTGCTTTCAATCTTACTACAGGGCCGGCACACTGGAAACTTTTGATGAGATCCAGAGCACTGGACAACCAAGCCTTTATAATGGCTGTTTCCCCTGCACGGGATTTACAGGCACCATATCATGCGTATGGACATAGTATGGTAGTAGATCCATGGGGTACGACGTTAAAAGAGTTGGACGAGAAAGAAGGGTTTTTGTATTGTGAAATTGATTTGGAGGAAAGGCTACGAATTCGACAGGAACTTCCGGTCCGTAAAAACAGAAGAAAGGATCTTTATTAAATGCTTTGACAAACAAAAAAATTTGTGGTATAGTATTATACATTAAAGTTAAAACTTCATAGTAAATAGAGGTGCACTTGAGAAGAGTACTATAGAACAATGGGTTTCAGCGACTTGAATCTATAGGAAAGGCGAAGGTGCCGAAGTGTCAATTGTTGCTGAACAATTGGTGCTGGGTGTAGGATGAATAATCCTGCAACTGTCATGGGGAACCATGGAGGGCTATTTGATAGAAGGTATAGGTTATGAAACACCTATACATTCATTTTTGTGATTGTGCGCTCCTGGTATTTCCCGGAGCGCTTTTATATTATAATAAAGAAAGAGAGAAACTAAAATTAAACAGGAGGTTTTTGTATTGACATTAAAAATTGGTGTTGTGGGCGGTACAGGAAACGTAGGACGGAAAATTCTTCAGATTTTAGAGGAAAGAGAGGTTGGAATTTCATCTTTGCATATTTTCGCATCGGAACGTTCATTAGGAAAAAAGGTTGAGTTTAAGGGAGTGGAACTCACCATAGAGGCCTTGACTGAAGAAGCAATGAAAGAATCCTTTGACTATCTGTTTTTCTCAGCAGGTGGAGGTATTTCAGAGAAATACGGAAAAATTGCTGCTGAAGCGGGAAATATTGTAATCGACAATTCATCACAATGGAGGATGAATGTGGATGTGCCTTTGATTGTCCCTGAAATTAATGGAGACCTTTTAAAAAACTATCGGGGAATCATAGCAAACCCCAATTGCTCCACCATACAAATGGTTTCAGCTTTATATCCTCTTCACCGGGCTTATAAAATACAACGGATTGTGGTCTCAACCTATCAAGCGGTTTCCGGAAGTGGAACTGCAGGCATTGAAGAATTGGAAGGGCAATTAAAGGATGGGGAGCATAAACCAAGCACCTATCCTGTTAAAATCGCCGGAAACTGCGTGCCTCATATCGATGTTTTCCAGAATGACGGATATACGAAAGAAGAGCATAAAATGATCTTTGAAACACAGAAAATTTTAGATGATCAAAAGATACAGGTTCAACCTACAGCGGTTAGAGTTCCTGTGTTTAACGGTCACAGTGAGTCAGTATACGTTGAATTTGAGAAGGCGCCGGATATTGAAGAAACAAGAAGAATCCTTCAATCTCAAAGTAACATTGTTCTTATGGATGAGCCGGAATCTTTGATATATCCTACTGTGTTCGATGCTGACGAGAGGGATGAAGTTTTTATTGGAAGATTGAGAAAAGATCTCTTCAATGTCAAGGGTCTTTCAATGTGGATCGTTGCTGACAATTTAAGGAAAGGGGCAGCAACCAACGCCGTTGAAGTGATGCTTTATATGGAAAGTTTAAAAAAACAGTAAAGGAGGGGAAAACGATTGAACATGATTATATGGGGAATTAGCGGAATCATGGGGAGGCACATTCAAGAGTTGGCTTCTGAGGATTCATTTTGGAAAGAAATCATCGGTGTAAACTCGAAAACTGCATTGAATGATTTGCCGAAAGAAGTGGATATAATTATCGATTTTTCACAGCCCGAAAGTCTTGAGGATCTGTTGTCATTTGCTCTGAAAAATCAAACGCCGATTCTTATCGGAACGACAGGTCATGACGAAAAACAAGTGGATGCCATAAACAAAGCCTCCGGCAAAATTCCGATTCTTCATGCTTCTAATACATCCCTGGGAATGAATTTGTTATTTAGTTTGGTTCGGCAGGGGGCAAAGGCAATTGGTAAAAATATGGATATAGAAATTGTTGAAAGCCATCACCGAAGAAAGAAAGATGCACCCTCTGGAAGTGCCCTGAGTCTTAAAAATGAAGTTGAAGAGGGTCTGGAAGAAAACAGAAAATCTGTCTATGGGCGCAGAGGAGAATGCCTTCGGGAACAGGATGAAATCGGAATACATGCCATACGTGGAGGAGACATTAAAGGAGTACATCATGTTTATTTTATCAATGATTTAGAACAAATCACCTTAAGCCATGAGGCAATGGACAGGAAAGTCTTTGCAAGCGGAGCAATTGAAGGTGCAAAGTATTTAATCGGTCAAAAGGCCGGACTCTACTCCATGAAAGATGTTTTGGGATTGAAGGAGAACTAATTAAACCTAAAGGAGAGAACAATGGACGCAAAAGAAATTATACAATATATAGCAAACAGTAAAAAACAAACACCTGTTAAGGTTTACGTTAAGGGAACGTTGGAAGAAAACACTGCCGAAAATTACAAGATTGAAGCATACCTTAATGAGAACACGGGCATTATTTTTGGAAATTGGAAAGAGGTTAAGCGATGGCTGGAGGACAATCGGGAAATAATTGAAACCTACAAGGTGGAAGCTGATCGATGTCTATCAGGAGTCCCTCTACTGGATTATACGAACCAAAAAGCGAGAATTGAACCGGGTGCATTCATTCGTGAAAAAGTGATGATTGGTGAAGGTGCCGTGATCATGATGGGAGCAACAATTAACATTGGCGCAGTGATCGGCGAAAGAACCATGATCGATATGAACGCAGTCATCGGCGGAAGAGGCATGATCGGGAAAGATTGTCATATAGGTGCAGGCGCTGTTATTGCAGGGGTTATAGAGCCTCCCTCTGCAAAACCTGTAACGATTGAAGATGGTGTAGTGGTAGGAGCAAATGCGGTAATTCTGGAAGGTGTTACAATTGGAAAAGGTTCAGTGATTGCTGCAGGTGCAATCGTAACAAAGGATGTTCCGCAAAATTCCGTGGCTGCGGGTATGCCTGCAAAAGTCATTAAAACAATCGATGAGCAAACGAAAAGTAAAACGGAAATCGTTGCAGATTTGAGAAGAATGGAAGAGGATTAATCGTTATGAATATAAGAGTGCAAAAGTATGGTGGAACTTCTGTTGGTGACGTTGATAAAATAAAAAAAATACGTGATATGATCATTCAAAAAGTACAGCAGGGTGAAAAGCTGTTGATTGTTCTTTCAGCAATGGGAACCACCACAAATCAATTAATCGAGTTGGCTAAAGGAGTAAGCGAAAAACCGTCTCCCAGAGAGCTTGACATGCTATTGACAACTGGTGAACAAGCATCGATATCCTTATTAACCATGGCTTTGGTTGATCAGGGATGTCGTGGGATTTCTTATACAGGGCATCAACTGGGAATTGAAACAACTTCTTTTCATCAAAATGCAAAGATTAAAAAAATTAATTCCGAAAAAATACTTCAAGTATTTAAAAAATATGATGTAATTGTAGCTGCAGGATTTCAGGGAATAAACAGGAATCAGGAATACACAACATTAGGAAGAGGGGGTAGTGATACATCTGCAGTTGCATTAGCGGCAGTTTTAGATGCTCCCTGTGAAATCTATACGGATGTTGACGGTATTTTTTCAGGGGATCCGAGAAAATTGAATGGAGCAAAAAAGATCTCAAGAATCAGCTATGATGAAATGATGGAGATGGCCAGTTTGGGAGCGGGAGTAATTCATCCCAGAGCAGTTGAACTCGCAAGCAAATATAAGACTCCAATATATATCGCATCCACTTTTTCAGAAGAGGAAGGCACGTGGATTACGAAAAGGGAGGAAGTTATGGAAGAAGCAGTTGTTACAGGGATCACCTCAAGTCTTGAAGATGTGCAGATTACAATTAAAAATCTAAACCCCGCAGTTGAAAATCTTTCTTCTCTTTTTTCAAGGTTGGGAGAAGGAGAAGTAAATATCGATATGATATCACAAATGGTAATTTCTGAAGTCTTAATGAATGTCAGCTTTACAATTCCCAAAACCGCGCTAGAAACTGCAAAAGAGATTATGTATAGCTGGCTGAATGGAAATGAAAATTCTAAAGTAGAATATAATGATGGTATTGCAAAGATTTCAGTAATCGGTCTTGGAATGAGAAGCCATTCAGGAGTGGCGGCGAGGGTTTTTAAAACCATGGCTGTCAATAGAATTCCAATCAAAATGGTGACAACCTCAGAAATCAGTATTACATGGATTGTAGATGAAGAGCATGAAAACAGAGCTGTTGATTTGGTAGGCAAAGAGTTTCAGCTTTCCAATGATTTTTCGTGATGGAGGGGATACAATGAGTGAATGGCTTGAACGTGAGAAAAGCGTCCTTCTGCCTACATATAGCAGGTATCCTGTTGTTATAGAAAAAGGGAGAGGGACAAAGCTCTATGATGATAAAGGAAAGGAATACCTGGATCTATTCTCCGGCTTAGCAGTGAATGTGTTGGGTCACTGTCATCCCCGATTAATTAATCGAGGAAAGAGGCAGTTGGATAAATATCTTCATATATCAAACTTCTACTATTGTAAAAATGCAATTGAATTAGGGGAAAAACTCATTGATCGAAGTTTTCCGGGAAAAGTATTCTTTTGCAACTCAGGAGCTGAGGCAACTGAAGCAGCAATAAAATATCTGTTTAAGATTGGAGTAAAGGAAGGGCGAAGGGGAATTGTGGTTATTAAAAACAGCTTCCACGGAAGAACTCTAGGCGCTTTGAGTGCAACGAAAATGAATGGAGTTTCACAGGATTTTCCTTCTATTGAATATCCTTTTTATGAAATCTCCCGAAGGCAAATTGACGAAATAGAGGACCTTTTTATTGAGAAACAACCTTTAGGGATCCTCTTTGAGATCATCAGCGGAAGCGGGGGGATTCAAGTTTTTCCAGAGGAAGAGTTGCTGCAGATTCAAAGATTATGCAAAAAATATGATGTGATAATGGTCGTTGATGAAATTCAAACCGGTATTGGAAGAACCGGAAAGTTCTTTGCATATCAAAATTTTCCGATTGATCCGGACATTCTTATCTTTGCAAAAGGTATCGGTGGAGGTAATCCATTAGGGGGGATCATAGTAAGAGATCAATTTGACGGATATTTTTCTCCGGGAGATCATGGAACCACTTTTGGACCAAACCCCCTCAGCACTGCTATGGGTTTGGAGACCTTGGAAGTAATCAATGATGAATTTTTGTGTGATGTGAAATCAAAATCCCAAAAACTGATAAAAGAGCTTCAATTACTTAAAGAAAAATTCCCGGAGCAGATCGGTGAAATAAGAGGCCTTGGAATGATGATTGGTGTTGAAATGCTCATAGGTTCTAAGAAGGATTATGATGGAATGAATTATATACAAAAAATCCAGTATAATTTTATTGAAAAAGGGATTCTTGTGAATTTCACACAAGGGAACATTCTTCGATTACTGCCTCCCCTAATTATTGAAATGAAAGAGATTCAGGAGTTTGTGAAAACTTTTGGAGAATTGTTAGCAGATTACTCGGCTTCATAACATAAAAATAAAACAAGGACATCCTCAAGGGAATCCTTGTTTTATTTTTGCTAGTACCTAGCCAAATATACATGATAAAATACTAAGGAAGCTCTTAATCAAATTTATCATAGAGGATCTTTTCCTCGGGGAGACCTTTTCCAAGCAAGGCCTTTTCAGTAGAATCAATCATCGGAGCTCCACCACAGAGATATGCTTCGCGCCCTTCTCCACTGTCGCTTTTTTCCATTAGCTTATCAACAAGATCCGTTACTCTTCCACGCTCACCCTCCCAATCGTCATCGGCACGGGAGAGGACAGGGATGTATTCAAAGTCATACATTTCTTCTTCCAACCGTTTCATTTCTTCGACCATAAAAAGGTCATCCTGAGTTCTGGCCCCAAAGAAAAACCGGGCTTTTCTTTCTACCTTTTTTTCATTCATATAGTGTAAAATACTGCGTATAGGAGCTATACCTGTTCCTACAGCCACCATGTAAATGTCGCATCCAGTTTCTTCATTAAGATAAAAATCACCAAAAGGCCCATTGAAAAGCACTTCATCGCCCTCAGAAAGATGTTCATGAACATAGGTTGTGACAATGCCTTCCTCCACGTAACCGATGATTAAATCAATACTTTTTGTCTCGGAAGGAGAAGAAGCAATGGAATAAGCCCTGAAAACCTCCTCAGCATTCCCTGGATAGGGAGGAGCTAATAACTGAACGTATTGACCTGCCTTAAATTCAATTTCCTGTCCATCAGTAATGTCAATACGGAGATGTTTGATTTTAGGGGTAAGATCCTTAGAAAAAACAACTTTTCCTTCAAACTGCTTTACGTTAAAGAGCTCTTCAGGAATTTCGATTTTCACGTCTTCTTTGATTTTCACCTGGCAGGATAATCGTATATCATTTTCCACATCTTCTTCAGTGAGATAGGACATTTCTGTTGCCAGAACAGGGCCACCGCCTTCATTAACTTTGCACTTGCAATACCCGCAGCTGCCTTTTCCGCCGCAGGCTGAAGGAATAAAAATCTTCTGGTCCACAAGAGCAGATAAAATACTTTTTCCACCCTCAACAATATATTCCTTATCATTATTAATGATCATCTTTTTCTCACCATAATCTGCTATAAAGGCGTTGGCAAAGGTAATTACGATTGCTAACCCCGTTGTAATTCCAGTTATGATAAAAACTGTTGATAGAATGGTTGTCATCGAATCACCTCCGTTATTGAATGGTTACTACACCGGACAAACCAATAAAAGCCAATGCCATTAACCCCGTAATGATTAATGTGACACCTGCACCTTGAAGACCTTTGGGAATCGGTGCGTTTTTAATTTTCTGTCTGATTGCTGCCAGTGCAACAATTGCTAGTGTCCAGCCTAGACCTGATCCGATTCCGAAGGCAAGAGACTGTAAAAGAGTGTACTCTCGAATTACCATAAATAAAGACACACCCAAAATTGCACAATTTACCGTGATCAGGGGAAGGAAGATTCCCAAGGAATAATATAATGTCGGTACGTATCGCTCAATAATCATTTCAACCAGTTGAACAAAAGTGGCTATCGTGATAATAAATACAATGAATCGTAGATACTCCAGACCATAAGGCTCTAGAATGTAAGTATAAACAAGATAATTAATTACAGAGGTACCTGTAAGTACAAATGTCACTGCCTGTCCAAGTCCAAGGGAGGTTTTGATTTCTTTTGAAACAGCAATAAATGAACACATACCCAAGAAATTAGCTAAAATCATGTTATTCGTGAAAATTGAAGCGATCAGAATGGTAAAAGGATTAATCTCCATTATTTAGCACCTCCCAGTTTTTCATCCTTTGCAGGAATATAAGTGTTGGCAATCCAAATTAAAATACCGAGCATAAAAAATGCTCCCGGGGGCATTACCATGAAAATCCAGTTAGTCCACCAATCTCCAACTACGGATATACCGAATAGTGTACCAAATCCTAAGAATTCTCTAAAAACAGCGATTGCTAAAAGTACCACCATATACCCGATTCCTGATGCAATTCCGTCGAAGAAAGATGGTAGAGGTTTATTCTTTTGGGCATAGGCTTCACAGCGTCCCATTATAATACAGTTTGTAATGATCAAGCCGACATATGGCCCAAGTGCATCACTCATTGCAGGCCAATATGCTTTCAGGACAATATCAACAATAATCACATAAGCGGAAATTATTAAAGTTTGTACCATCATACGAACATGGCTGGGAGTATGATTTCTTAGCAAAGACACTGTCAGACTTGAAAAAGAAGTTACAAAGATTAATCCCATACCCATAACGAAAGAATTGATTAATAGATTTGTAACAGCTAGAGCGGAACAGATTCCTAAGATCTGTCGATAGACAGGATTATCCTGAAAAACTCCGTCTCTGAAAATATTTCCTAAGCCTTTAACCATTATAAGTCCCCCTTTACTTCAGTGAAAAATTCATCAAGATGTTCGTTGATAATTCTTCGTACAGCATTGGAGGTTCCAGTGGCTCCGGAGATCGCATCGATATCCTCTCTGGAATAATCGACAAAATTAGCATCTTGTATTTCAGTTAAGTCAAGGCCACGAAATTGTTCTTTAAACTCTTCTTCATCAATTCGGCCACCTAGCCCGGTGTTTCATTATGGGATAAAAAATCGACTCCTAAAATTGTCTCGAAATTAATATCAATACCGATGATTCCCCGAATTTCACCCCAAACTGCATTATCCACCATAGGATATACATATCCTATTAAGTCACCATCAATCGATGCTTCGTAGATAAGTCTGCCGGATACTTCACGTTCCTCGAAGATTTCGTTGAACAGCTGGTTCACTTCTTCAGCTGTCAGATCATCTGTGGAAACATCGACGACAAAGAGAAATGATCTTTGTTCTGCAGCTTCTTCATTGAGCTCGATGCGTTCTGCAGTGACTTCATTAATTGTTGCCAATACACCTGTAAAAAGTATCGTTACAATCATCATAAATAAAACAGGTTTTGGAGACATTTTTTTCATGCTGGAGTTTCTCCTTTCTCGTTAGATATGTCTTTCTTTCGGCGTTTTATTTCTTTTACCGCCTCATCTAAAATAGGAACAAAAGAATTCATGATTAAGACGGCAAACATACCACCTGCAATAAAGATTCCAAATGTGCGGATAATGACGGTAATCATCCCGATCAGGAAGCCGTAAATCCATTTTGCCTCTGTTGTTTTTGGAGCAGTAACCGGCTCAGTAACAAAAAACACAGCAAGAAATATAATGCTCCCTGAAATAAGTCCGAAGAAAGGCTGTGGAACACCCTCAATTCCTGCAAAATAGAAGAAGGAATTAAATACTACAAAGCCTAATAAGGGCGCAACCATAAGTTTCCAATCTGCCGTTTTCGTTACAAGTAAATAAATAGCAGAAAGCAGTATAAGAACGATACTGGTTTCGCCTAATGAACCTGATACATTTCCGATGACCAATTCCATCACTTCGGGACCCTCGCTTGTGGCAACAAGCCCTAAGGGGGTTGAACCCGAAACAGTATCAATCGAAGGAGTGATAAATCTGCCAAAGCCGCCGGGAAAACCTTCTGCAGGAAGGTTCCATTTGTTTGTCAGGTAACCGGGGAAAGAAACATAAAGAAAAGTTCGTCCTGCTAAGGCCGGATTAAAAACATTTCGACCATATCCTCCAAATACTTCTTTTGCAAAGACAACCCCAAAAATCATTCCCACTGCCGCCACCCAATAAGGTGTTGCGACAGGTAGAGCAAGAGTGAACAAAACCGCTGAGACAATTGAAGCCTCACTGACAGGCTTACCGTCTTTTCTCCTGAACAGGTATTCTGTTGCAACAGCAGCGACAATAGATGTAATCATAAGTGGAATGGTACGAAGCCCGAACAAATAAATTGCTCCGATTGTGATAGGGATTGTACTGATAAGCACTTTTCTCATAAGTGCCTGTTTCATAAAAAATGATTTTGATGATGCCATAAGCTTCCCTCCTAGTAGTATGTTGAAATAGAAAATGCTCTTATATTAATTACCCAAACCTAATGTAGAGAAACAGCGGAAGACAAGAAAAGAACTCTGTCATTTATTTGACAAAGAACTCATTCTTCACTATTATTTTCCTCATCTTTATCATTTTCTTTAAGAAGAACAATACAGTCTTTTAATGATGCATAACCCATCACTATATCCTCGGCCAAAGCTCGACAGGAAGGTGAACCGCATGCTCCACAGTCAATATCAGGCAATGAGCTGAACACTTCATTGATTTCTTCCATTTTCCCCAAGGCTTTTGACAAGTCATGATCCAGTGAGGACACACTGAAGGGTTCAATAGGATTTTGAATTAAATATCGATCCAGGATTTCATGTGTGCTTTCAGTTGAATAATTTTGATATTTTTCTGTTAAAATCCTAATCCGGTTTCTTGCCACGAAAGAATTTTCAACACAAAAGTTTCCACCTACACATCCATTTTTGCAGGCTTGACATTCCAGGAACCTTAAATTTTCAAGTTTGTCATCCTCGACCTCCTCAAGAATATCAATCACATTTTCGATTCCGTCGACGGCTAAAAAATCTTTAATGCTTAACGCTTGAGCCTGACCACCCAGCGCGCCCATCCTATAGCGCTGCCATTTGGATAAAACTCAGGATTATAGTCATTCTCTGGTTTCGAGGCGGAATCCATCGAACTGATCTTTAGAAAAATATCTTTAATCGATAATGTTCCATCGATATTTGATTCATCCCGACCTACCGGATACTTAAAACTGTAGCTTCTGGCTGGACATGTTGAAATATAGAAAACTCCAATCTTTTCCCGGGGAACTTTCAGGGTGTTTTGTGCATGCTCAATAGCCATATCAGCTGCGATTTCAACAGGTGAGTCCATTGGAAGAATGTTAGATATTAAGTCCGGGAATCGAATTTGTATCGTTCGAATAATCGCCGGACAGGAAGAAGAGATAACAGGAAACTGCTCGGACTTCTCAAGGTGCTTTCTTGTAAATTCAGTGATTATCGGTGAACTTATTGAAGTCTCCCAGACGAGAGAGAATCCAAGGGCTTTTATTTTTTCAAGGATCAATTGAGGGTCTAAATGATTTTCATTAAACTGTCCATAGAAAACCGGATCGACCAAAGCAATAGGAAATTGATAGTTTTCCACATCGGAAAAATCATCCGTTAAACCATACAAAGCATTATGGGGACAGACATTTACACACTGACCACAATTTATACATCGCTTTTTAATAATCATTGCTTTACGGTTTTTCACCCGTATTGCTTCAGTAGGGCATACGCGTATACAATTTGTACAGCCGGTACATTTATCACTGCAAAGAGCGATAGCATCGATCTTAGAGTTTGGCATAAGGGCTACCTCCTTGAGGATTAAAGAAACTTATCAATAATTTTATTCCAAAAATTGCTGCTTTTCATTCGAATCATTTCAACGGTAATATCAGCAATTCGAATATCAACTTCTGTGATTTTGCTGTAGCGGTGCTCCTCACCATCACATACAACCACAATATTATCTTCAAAACGGTATTCGGGACTGATTTTAATCGTTGCATTCGATGGTAAAATTACACTTGATGTGAAGGATCTGTAGGCATTGGTGTTGATAGGAGCAAGGGGTGCAATCTGTAAAACGTTGAGTCGGGGATCAACGATACTTCCACCTATACTGTAATTATAAGCAGTACTCCCTAAGGAGGTGGATATAAGAATACCATCGCCGCTGAAACGTTGAATCAACTGATCATCAACTGCAATATCCAAGTGAATTGTTCGGGATTTATCTCCTTTTATGACAATTTCATTAAGACCGTACTTTTTAATACAGCTGTTTCGGGTGCAAATTGCTCCTTCAAGCGGCTGGGTCTTTTCTATATAGAAGTCACCGTTTATATAGTTTTCAATAAAATTATCAATACCATCAGGATCAATTTCAGCTAAAAAACCCAAATGGCCTGTATTTATTCCAACGATGGGAATTTGTGGGAATTGGAAAGTATGAAGAGCTTTTAAAAAATGAACCGTCTCCTCCGATACAAATAATTAAATCAGCTTCTGTAGAAATAGTCTCATTGATTTTAAACTCATACATATTTAATCGATTACGTACATAATCTGCGGTTTCCTTCGATAATGGCAGTTCGTTATACACCAGGGTGACTATCCTTTTGTTTTTCATTAAAGACCATCCTTTCGTTGAAAACTTCATTAATAAAAGTATACCCTTTATAGAAAGGATTAACAATAATTAAAAGATGATTAATCGAAAAGAAATCATGACAGGGGTAGTGATTAGAGATCTTTTGGGTATAGGTAAAAGTAAGATAATCAATTACAGCAATGAGGGGGGATTTTATGTTGGAAGAAGTCTATATATGGCCGGTTTTAATCTTTTTTACAGGACTTTTGTTTTTTCATTACTATCGGGTATTGAACCTTTGGTATCATATTCGCAAAGAAGTTGCAATTGTGGATATTCCAAAAATGAAAGGATACGAGTTGAGGGGGACAAAGGATGTTGTGTTTTGGATCGTATTAATTGTTATACAGATCTTGAACTATATGATCACCGGTCATTTGATTACCGCATTGTTTATACTGACAATTCTCTTGTTATTGCCTGCGTTGTTCATGCGTTTTCACCTTGCAAAATTTCCGAAAATGATTACAAAGAAGGGATTCATCACCAAAAATAAGTTCATTCCCTGGGAACGTGTGGAATGGTTCTATATCCGCACAATTAATCCTAAGGAAATCAGTGTATTACATATAAAAACCAACGAAAAAACCGTCATTGAAGAGGATTACTCAATTTATATACCAACGAAACTTGCTGAAAGAATTAATCAGGAGTTATTTAAACTGGGAATTAAATTTAAGACATAAGGTTTACAGAAAGGCGATGGTATCAGTGAAGAGAACTAAAAATCCGGAACAAGAAATTTTTCAAGGACCCGGAATGATTATTGTTTGGGAGAATCTACCTGGAAGGCCTGTGAAATTTGTTTCTGAAAACACAAAGAACATCCTGGGTTATAGCCCTGAGGAGTTACTCAATAATAAAATGCATTTTGATAAATTTATCCATCCTGTGGATCTGCCGATGGTTAAAAGGAAAGTGAGCAGCTATCATTATCAAAGGATTGATGCTTACGAACTGCATTACCGACTAAAAGGAAAAAATGGGGAATTTAACTGGTTTTATGAATACAGCATAGTGAAAAGAGATGAGAATGGTGATATCAAAGAAATCCACGGTTGTCTTATAGACCAGACTATGATAAGTCAAAAGAGGAGCCTTCATCACTCTCAAAGAGAAGATCATGAATTTTTGTTTGAAGATCTGTTTATGACACATAATTCCGTTATGCTTTTAATGGAACTGGAAACTGGCAGGATTGTTAAAGCGAATCTTGCCGCCCAGAAGTTTTATGGATACTCTGTTGATCAATTAGAGAGCATGAAGATTCAAGAAATTAACACAGCATCCGAAGAAGAAGTATATAAGGAACGGAAGAAAGTTGCTGAAGAGAATCGCATGCACTTTGAATTTAAACATCGATTGAAAGACGGTTCTATAAAGGATGTAGAAGTATTTTCTTCTTCAATTCCAATACAAGGTCAGTATTTCCTGTTCTCCATCATTCATGATGTAACTGAAAAGAAAAAAGCAGAAAGAGATCTTGTTGATGCAAAAGTGGAAGCGGAGTTGGCTAATCAGGCAAAATCAATATTTCTTGCAAATATGAGCCATGAAGTTCGAACACCGCTTCACGGGATCCATGGATCTCCGAACTATTAAAGACTACGACCATGACTGAACAACAGTTAAAATATTTAACTCAAATTGAAGGTTCAGGGAAACGATTAAATAAAATTATTGATGATATTTTGGATATATCGAAAATCGAATCGGAAAAAACAGAGTTGGATTTGATTCCTTTTAGCATCGATGAAGTCGTGGAATCAACTATGGAACTGATGAGACCAATGGCGAATAAAAAAGAACTTGATTTTATTTATGAGATCGCTGATGGATTGTCCGATATCTTTTATGGTGATCCGTCAAGGTTAGGTCAAATTTTATCTAATCTGCTCAGTAATGCCATAAAATTTACTGATTCAGGATATGTAAAATTAACTGTAGATGAATCGGTTGTAGGAGATCAAAACATTGTTCGATTTGCAATAGAAGATACCGGAATCGGCATCAGAACTGAGGATCTTTCCCTTCTTTTTCAACCTTTTTCTCAAATCGACAATCGTTTTAGCAGAGGTTACGGCGGAGTTGGTCTGGGTCTCAAAATTTCCAAGTCTTTAGCAGAGATGATGGGAGGAAGCATACAAGTCAGAAGTGCTTTTGGAATCGGCAGCACTTTCACGATTTCAGTTCCGATGAAATCCGGTTATGAAACAAGAATAAAAGATACAGAAAAAGATAAAGATTTGAAGAAAACAAAAATAAACAAATATAATGACTTAAAATTAAAGGCATTGGTGGTTGATGATCAAGATATGGCTAGAGAGGTGATAATGGAAATTCTCGATAAACGTAATTTTCATTGTGATGGAGTATCAAACGGTAAGGAAGCACTGGAAGCAATAAAGAATGAAGTTTATGATGCCGTCTTTATGGACTGTCAAATGCCGGTTATGGATGGATATGATGCTACAAGGAAAATTAGGGAGGAGCAAGCAATTATTCAGCCCGTGATCATTGCCTTGACGGCACAGGCAATGAAAGGCGATAAGGAAAAGTGCCTTTCGGCAGGAATGGATGAATATTTAACAAAACCGGTTGATTTAGGAGATCTGGACAGGATTTTAGATAAGATTCGAAAAACCGCACATTTTGAACGAAGGGAGGAAAGGGAATGAAATACTACGTTGGTAAAATACTAGTCGAAGTGATTATTGGAGATATTACAAAGCAAGAGGATCTTGAGGCGGTTGTAAATGCTGCCAACAAGGATTTAAAGCCCGGAGGCGGTGTTGCCGGAGCAATTCATAACGCAGCAGGACCTGAACTATATGAAGCCTGTAAACCACAAGCGCCTATAAGAGTAGGAGAAGCGATCATCACTCTTGGATATCAATTATCAAACCCTTATATTATCCACACATTAGGTCCGGTTTACGGTAAAGATCAACCTGAGGATGATTGCCTGGCAGAATGCTATTATAACTCTCTTGAAGTTGCTAAACAACATGATGTGAAAAGTATTGGTTTTCCTGCAATTTCAACCGGGATTTTCAGATTCCCGAAAGAGGAAGCAGCAAAAGTTGTCGCAAAAGTCTTGAATGACTATGCTAATAAAAAAGATACGATCGAACACATTAGATTTGTACTTCATAGTGAAGAAGATTACAAAATCTATCTTTCTGTAATCGGAGATATTAGTAATTAGGAAGTGGAAGGGGGATCATCATGGAAAAATTGCGGGATATACAAAATTATTATAAATGGGATAAAATTGAAGCGATCCGAAAAGGATGGTCTGAAGAAGAAAAGTATTACATCGAAGATCGTAATGGCAGAAAATTTCTTCTCCGACTTTCAGAAATTAGTCAAAAAGAGCGAAGGGAGAGAGAATACCTGAACTTAAAAAAGCTTGAAAATCTCGAAATAAATACTCAAAGACCATTGGAGTTCGGGATCTGTAATAAGGGCGATTCAGTGTATACATTGTTAACCTGGATTGAAGGTGAAGATGCACATCAAGTGTTGCCAAGACTTACATTGCAACATCAAAGACGATTGGGAGCAACCGCGGGAGCTTATTTAAGAGAAATGCACAGGGTAAGCGCACCTTCAAATCTGGAGGGCTGGTCAACTCGTTATGAGAGAAAAATAAAGAGAAACATTGAGAATTACAAGAAGGCTGTTGAATCATATCCACAAGAAAATGATTTTATTCAATTTATTGATGAAAATATTCATCTTGTGAAAAACCGCCCCCAAACCTTTCAACATGGAGATTATCATGTTGGCAGCATGGTGATAACACCGGAGGGCACTTTAGGAATCATTGATTTTAATCGGCAGGATTATGGTGATCCCTGGGAAGAGTTTAATCGATTGCCTTTTTGTGTTTCCATCAGTTCTTTTTTTACATCTGCGATGATTGAAGAGTACATAGGAAAACAACCGGGAGAAAAGTTTTTCAGGTTAATTACACTTTATGTGATCAGTAATCAATTAGGTGCTCTTCAATGGGCGATTCCTTTTGGTGATGATGAAGTGCAAATGATGATGAAGCAAGCGGAAGAGATTTATGACTGGTATCACGGGTTTAAAAGAATCGTTCCCAAATGGTTTCAGCCAAAGTAAACACCTCCAAACCCTCAACAGAGGGTTTTTTATTGTCTAAGGACCGAGAGGGTTTCCGTCTGAGGGCTGAGATTAAAAGGTCCCACAGTCCCTTTAGTTACTGCCCGTTTTAAAGTATTCTTTATATAACAAGTATTAAGAATAAACAGAACCATCACTATCGAAATATCTGCAACCTTTTTTACAAAAGATTCGTAGATAAGAATACATGGTCAACGGGGTGAAAAAATGAGCACTTTGTTCTCGAAAGCGAAAAGTATCGATGATGGAGAATTTTTTCAAAAGCTGTATGAAGACTATTACGGTAAATTAATGGGGTATCTTTATAAGAGGGTTCAGAACAGAGAAGAAGCAGAAGAGTTAACACAGGATATTTTCTACCGATTCTACCAACGTTATCAAAAAGGGAAGGTAGACTTGGAGAAAACGGAACCTTATCTTTATCGAAGTGCCCAAAATGCACTGTACGATTTGTGGAGAAAAAAAGGCAGAAACCCAAAGATCATGACTATGGAGCCCTTTGAAGACATTCATCACTCCTTTGCTCAGGAAGAAGAAAAACTTGATCAGCTTCTCGTTGAAGAGCTATTAGAAAATCTGTCCGACGAGGAACAAAAAATACTTGACCTTCGAATCATTAAAGGGTATTCAGTAAAGGATACCGCAGCTGTCATTAATCGACCTGAAGGAACGATCAAGAGTATTCAATTCCGTGCATTGGAAAAGCTAAGAAGGGAGCTTGTAGGAGGAGTTTAGATGGTTTCTGAGAGAGAATTCAAACAAAAGCTTAAGGAAGAATGGTTATCCAAATGGATTGATGACTTGAATCATGAGAATAAACCGAATGAAGAATTTGTTGACCAAAGTGATTTAACCGAAAAAGAACGGGAGGAGATGTATGAGCTTCTCGATACGGTTCGATTCGTAAAACGTTTAAGAATCGCAATGGTCAAAGTTTTACTTCGGAGAATAAAAAGAAAAAACAACACGTTACCGGAAGAACCATTGGAATTCTTCTGGTGAGTTGTATTGCTTTGCTATTGATGATTTTTCCTGTACTATTCAGTAATGAAAGCAGAGTTGTAAATGCAATGGAAAAAGCTATCAATCAATTAGACTATTACGAAGCAACAGTTCTTTTTCGGGTTGAGATCGATCAGCAAACGGTTCAGAGTTCAAAGACCCATCTTATAGTAGGAGAAAGCGGTACGTTTAAAGCAATGACAGATGTTAATCAAAGACTGATTACCAGAGTTTCTCCAGGGGATGAACTGGTTTACACCTTTTTCGATGATCGTGATAAGTATGTTGAAATATCCTACCTGGGATCTGAAGGGGAGGAATTTTACCAAGAGATGTTTCTTATGAATCCACTTATTGAGGAGCTTAAAGAAATCGAGGAAATTGAAGAAGTACGAAAAGAATGGATTAACGGAAGGGAGACAACCCTTTATCATTTCCGTTATTATAGCGATGGGCCTTATCATCAGGTGTGGGTCGACGAAAAAACCGATTTACCCATTCAAATGGTTCAACAGTACGAAAACGGTGACAGAATTACCAGGAGCATTGTTGATTTAAACCTTGAATTAATGATGGCATCCGGTGATATTTTTAATGTAGAGCTGGACGAAAATACGGAAATCCATTATACTTCTATTGAAGCGGAAGAAAGGATGGATGAGAATGCAGACTAGAATCGTAACGGAAGATATGACTTATACCATTGATTTAAGTCCTGAAGAATTTATGAAAGAATTTTTAGATGACCATTTTCTATTCACTAAGGATTTTGTTCGAATCAAGCCTCTGAGAAGAGAAAACAATATTTATTTGAATACTCGAGTGATATTAAGAGTGGAAGAAGTATAGCAGCCAATAGTCCATATGATTAAAGAATTGATGTATATAACCATAATCGGAGTAAAATACTACTCCGGTTTTTTTGTTCTTAAGTTGATTTTTCTGAATAGGGATTAAACACGTTGTTCTTTCCATTTTCCCTTACGATAGTAACTGTATATGATCACAAGGCTTGTAAGTTCAGACAAAATAAATGCTGTCAACAATCCGACAAAGCCGATCTCAAGAAAATAAGTTGCAGTAATGGCTAAAGGAATTTGAACGGTCCATCGGGACAGGACACTGGAAATGAGAAAAGGCTTATTGTATCCTGAACCTGAAAAAGAGGTCCCGAACCCGAACATTGCTGCAATCAGAAGCATTGCAGGTATAACAAAGCGCAGAATCAAAGAACCTGTAGCAATAACTTCCTGATCTCTTGTGAAAGCGGACATAAGGAGGTCGCCGCCAATAAATGCAACAACATTAATTACAAGCATGATTGAAACTCCTAAAACAACTGTTGCATGAATCGTTGATAAGACGCGGCTCATATTTTTTGCGCCTAAATTTTGTCCAACAATACTGCTTCCCCCCATATTTAATCCGAACAATGGCATAAATCCAAGCTCCATTATTCTTAAGACTATGCCGTATGCGGCAACTGCTTCGACTCCATAGAATGCGATCATTTTAAAGAGTATAAAATTGGCGATATTTCGGTTTAATCCTTCTAATCCATTGGGCAGACCAATGGTTATCAGCTTTTTATCAATTTCCTTATCAAGTTTAAGGAGCCCTCTTGGATTAATTTTAATATATGTACGACCTGAAAGTATAATCCAAAAGGCCATAAGAAAGGCAAAGGTGGAACTTATAACCGTTGCCAAAGCAGCTCCAAAAACTCCCAGTCCTAAGCCTGGAATGCGTATGAACCCCAGGTTAATTGAATCGAACATAAAGATGGGATCAAGTATAATATTCATTCCTGCTGTAATGACCATGATTTTCAAGGGATTTTTTGAATCTCCTATGCATCTCATTGCGGTATTCACAGTATAAGAGGAAAACATGATCGGCAGAAAAAAGGTTCTGATGTATCCATAATCAAGGGCCGCTTTCTTTGTATCAGGATCGTCGGTAAAAAAATTAATTAAAGGCTCTAGAAGTAAAACCATAAGGAGCCCTGCTAATAACGCAACCAGAGCTTTAAATACAATTGTTTGTTCGATCACCTTCGATGTACGCAGGTAATTTTTTTCACCATAACTTTGAGAAATCATGGAAATGGAACTTGTACCAATAACGTCATTAAAAACGAACACCACTACGAAGATCGTTCCATAAATAGTGACCCCTGCAATTGCCTCAGGGGAGATCATACCAATATAAATCATATCCACAATACTGAAAAGAGTCTGAGCAAAAAAAACCAAACATTGTGGGAAGTGCCATATAAAGAAGATTGCCATAGATGGACCCTTCAGTTAAATCCCTGTTTTTCGACTTGGTTTCCATGTGTATCCTCACTTTACCATTGAATTAAATTCAGGTTATTCGTATCATTGATAAATTAATGTATTTTTCCTGCTGATAAGACGATATCCTTATCAAGCTTAGATGACACTTCAATAATAATTTTCAGTGCATCAACTACAATTTCAAGGGACATGCTGGGGAGTTGAGAACGATCGGTGACTTGGCAAGGCAGATAGGGAATGTGAACAAAGCCTCCCTTTGCACTAGAGTTATTTTTCTTCAGGGTATTCAGCAATCCATACATGACGTGATTGCATACAAAGGTGCCGGCAGTATTGGATACCGAAGCCGGAATGAGATTTTTTTTCAATTCAAATACGATTCCTTTAATTGGCAAAGATGAAAAATACGCATCAGGTCCATTGGGATCGATTTTTTCGTCAATGGGACTTTTCCCACTGTTATCCGGGATCCTTGCATCATCAAGATTCATTGCAATTCTCTCAAGACTTATGGAGGAACGTCCTCCAGCAACACCTACCGACAATACGATCGAAGGATTATGTTTATCAATCGCATTTTCCAAAAGAACCAGGGAGTCCCGGAAAACAGTTGGCAACTTCAATTTCACAATTTGGAGATCATCAATCCGGTCAGGCAGTTGTGATACTGCCTCCCAGGAAGGATTGATTTTGTCGTGACCAAAGGGATCGAAACCTGTAATCAGAGCTTTTCTGTTCATATACTCTCATCCTTTCATTCATGACATTTTTTCTCTAGACAGTCATTTTGATTAACAACAATCCTGAAAATATTCTAATCCATTTTTGGTTTAAGCTCTTTTAATTCGTAAAGATCTTTTCTTCGATTTTTAAGCAAAGTTACTGTGCCTGATCTACGGGAACGTTTAAGAAGCTCAAGATCCAGGTCTCCTACCATTACGGTTTCAATATTCGGGTTGCATTCAGCCATAATTCCGTCTCGGGGAAAGGAAAAGTCCGAAGGGGTATAGATCCCTGATTGGGCATACTGTATGTCCATGTTTTCCACATGGGTGAGATTTCCCACAGTACCGGCAATTACGGTATAAATTTGATTTTCCACAGCTCTTGCCTGGGCGCAATATCGTACACGTAAGTATCCCTGACGTTCATCGGTACAAAATGGTGTGAAGATAATGTTGGCTCCTTTTTCAGTAACGATTCTTCCTAATTCGGGGAATTCCAAATCATAGCAAATCAGGATTGAGATTTTTCCGCAGTCGGTATCAAAGACTTTAATTTCATCACCGGGAGTAATTCCCCACCAGATCCTTTCATTCGGTGTAATATGAAGTTTATATTGTTTTTCGATTGTTCCGTCTCGACGAAAAAGATATGCGATATTATAAAGATTCCCATCCTCCTCAACGAAATGTGATCCTCCTATGATATTCACATTATAGCGTACTGCAAAGTCTGTAAAGGTTTGGATATAATCATCTGTGTAGCCTGCTAACTTACGAACCGATTGACTTGGAGTATCCTGTTCCATAAAAGAAAGCAGCTGTGTTGTAAAAATTTCAGGGAATACAACAAAGTCGGATTGGTAATTATATGCAACATCCACATAGTATTCACACTGTTGGGCAAAATCTTCAAAGGAACTGATTTTTTTCATCATATATTGGACCACACAAATTCTTACAGGAAAAGCGGTTTTGAAATGTCTCTTTGTTTTTCTCTGATATTCGATATTCGACCATTCCATAAGTGTTGCATATTTTAAAGAAGCTTTATCATCAGGCAAATACTTTTTTATGATTCTTTTCAATACGAATCCGTTATGAAGTTGAAATGTAAGTATGGGATCATAGATATTCTTATTTGCAACCTCCTCTACATATTCTTTAGGGGTAAGTGTATCGGCGTACTTATTGTAATTTGGGATTCTCCCTCCAATGACGATGCTTTTTAAGTTTAAGTCCTGAGTCAGCTGTTTTCTGGCTTCATATAGACGATGACCAACCTTCATGTTTCGAAAATCCGGGTGGGTCATGATTTCGATCCCGTAAAGATTATTTCCATCCGGATCATGGTTTGTAATATAACCGTCGTCTGTGATTTCTTCCCAGGAATGCTGGTCATCAAACTCATCAAAGTTAATGATTAAGCTCGAGGCAGAACCGATAATCTTTCCGTCGTATTCCACACAAAACTGTCCTTCCGGAAAGATTTCAATTTGACTTTTCAGCTGCTCTTTCTTCCAGGGAATCATTTTGGGGAAACAACGCTTTTGCATTTCAATCAGTTCGTCAAAATCCTTCTCCTGAGTATTTCTGACAATAATTTTCTTTTCGATTTTTGATAAATCGATGGGTTCCATAGACATTCTCCTTTATGAAGATAGTATACATACTTATCACATACATAGATTGTAGCACTATTAAAAGACTCCATCAATCCAATAAAAAATAGAACTTGTTCTGCAGATAATTATACAGTACACTAATATTATAATTCGCAGAAAATTATAACAACACTTTCGGGAGTGAAGTATATGATAATCAGAGATTACGACAGAATTATTCAACAGACCGAAAAATGGATCTCTTCACAAAAGATCGATTTGAGTCGGGGTCATAAATGCTTTTCCGTGGCTCGAAAAATTGCTAAACTCTTAGGAGCATCCTTTTCAAAAGATCATTGTTTATTTGGTGTCTGGGCACCGGAAATTGATGAGAGAGAAGTGGAATCTCAGTCTTTCAGACTTGAACTGTTTAGGCCATTAGATCGAATCGATTTTAGAAGTCCGGAACAAAACGTTAGGTTTTATAAAGAAATGATTCCAATGGTTAAATGTGGCTCCTTCTATTGGGCACTACTAGACCATGTGCTGGCGGGACAAAGGATAAAGCGGGAGATTTTTACCAGTTCTCGTATGAAGAACGTGGTGAAAGAAAAGTGATCTATGATCCCCTTGCAACTTCCTTGCCGTATGGTGTTTTTTCTCCTGCAGAAGTCTATAACTGGAACGCATTAGGTGAAAAGAGAAATGACAAAAATTATTATGAGAATTTGAAAAAGAGATTCGATTGTGGTGATGCAGTGAAAATAAAAGCTCCTGCCAATCTTCTTCAGATCCATCCCGGAACCGCTTCAAAAGAAGGAACCATTGAAGGATTGACGAGAATTTACAGAAGAATATCAGAAAAAATTAAAGCACATAAAGCATTAGAACCTTTTGAAATGAATTTTGTTGAGTACGACGGTATTCAGTTAATGCCCATTGAGCCAATTATCGAACATGAAAACAAAGAACCATTTTGGAGAATGGAAGCTTCCACCCGGGGGAAAGAAATTATTGTAAACTTAAGGGCTCCTGATATGACCAATTGGGGATACGATATCGTCATTTCAGGAATGGCAGGAGTTAACCCGGTAATTTTAGGCAGCAAAAGACCGGATGAAATGGTGGAACTCATCGAAGTGTTGCATAACTTTCCTGTCAAACCGATTAAAGTAATTTTGGATGTTGTTTACGGTCACTCTGATAATCAAGGTCTGAAGGCACTGAATAGAAATTTTTTTACGGGATCAAACATGTATGGTCAGGATATGAATTTTCGCCATCCAATGGTACGAAGCATACTTCTTGAAATGCAAAGAAGAAAAGGGAATTTTGGAATTGATGGACTGAGAGTCGACGGAGCACAGGATTTTAAGTACTACGATGAAGAAAAACAACAACTGCTTCACGACGATGCATATTTACAATTAATGAGTGATGTCATACAAGAAGTTTGCGGCATAGAGTATTCGCCTTGGATGATCTTTGAGGACGGAAGACCATGGCCACAACAGGATTGGGAACTTACATCCAGTTATCGGTCAGTGATCGAAAAACAACCGGAAATCTATCAATGGGGACCATTGACATTTGCCCATAACACTCCTTTTCTTTACACTTTTTGGGCGACAAGATGGTGGAGGGTAAGAGAAATCATGGAAATGGGTAATCGATGGATAACGGGATGTTCCAACCATGATACATTAAGAAGAGGCAGTCAGGTGGATCCTGAAGAAAAGATCAATAATCAATTGGGAAAAACTCTTCCTGATATTATTAAAAACGCTTATGATAACAGTGCCGAAAAAATCATAACCTATGCTTTAATGCCCGGCATTCCCATGGATTTTATTAATGCTTCTATGAGAGGACCCTGGAGTTTTGTTCGAAATACCGATGACACCTATGGCGTAAAAGTGGTTTCAGAAGAGAAGGCTTTTCTTGACTGGCGGGTTCCCCGGGAGAACTTTGAAAAGAACAGTTATTTTACAGAGATTAAATCTTTTGGAATTAAGGATTACAACGAGCTTTACAGAACATTGGAAGTGTTGGAAAAGGCCGTAAAACTTACGGATTACGATTTATCTAAGATCGTGGATATCCTTAATGATATGATTCCAGTCGCTTCAAAATGGACTATAGAAAGATTAAAAGCATTTGCCAAAGCATGGATGAACGATGTTCATTTCTACTGCAAAATCCATCATTATGCACCATTACTGAAAGCTGAAACTTGTGAGTTTCACCAAATTTTACGCAGATTTAGAAGAGAAAGATCTTGGCTTATGAACAACCTTCGCGAAGAAGAAACCTACGGCTATCTTCATCCGACCCGTGGCAGTGTTATTTATTATGGGCTAAGAGTGAGTCCGGAAAATAAGGAAAAATTTATTGTACTCGCCCATATGGAGGGGAAGTCGAAAATTGTGTCTTTGGAAGATTTACCAATAAACGATCTTGATTTTAAAAAGTTTGAAATTTTCTTGGCTTCTCCAGGACTGGAAACCATGGAAAACCTTCAGAAAATCCATCTCAAAAATGGAGATGGAATGATCTTATGTTATAATAATAATCCATCGTGAAGAGTAACAAAGCAAAAGAAATACAGTTGATAAAAAATCAGAATTACTAGGAGGATGAAAAGATGAAGGTTTTATTTGCAGCTTCCGAAGGAAGCCCCTTTATTAAAACAGGAGGACTGGGAGACGTTATTGGATCATTGCCCTTTCAGTTAAAAGAAATGGGGATTGATGTCCGGTTGGTGCTTCCAAAGTATTGGGATCTCCCGCAGGAGCATAAAAATAAATTGGAATGGTTGGAAAGCAGAGAGATCAGCCTTGCTTGGCGCAAACAGTTTATGGGTGTTGAATCAATAGAATACAAAGGCATTCCTGTGTATTTTATAGATAATGAACATTATTTTAAACGGCCGGGAGCGTATGGTTACGGAGATGACGGTGAGCGCTTTGCATTTTTTTCAAAAGCTGTATTAGAGATGCTCCCCATCATTGACTTTTATCCTGATGTTCTTCATTGCCATGATTGGCAAACTGCAATGATTCCTGTCTTCAAAAGGGAAATGGAAAAAAACCATCCAAAGCTTAAAGAGGTAAAAACCTTATTTACCATCCATAACCTCAAGTATCAAGGAATTTTTGAAGAAAAGGTTCTGCACTCTACACTCGGACTAGGATGGGAATATTTCACACCTAGAGGGCTGGAGCATTATGGGAAGATCAATTACATGAAAGGCGCTTTAAATTTTTCTGATGGATTAAGCACTGTAAGTCCTACCTATGCCAAGGAAATTCAAGACCCCTTCTATGGAGAGGGACTTGAAACAGTAATTCGGGAAAAAAGCTACAAATTAATTGGGATTATTAACGGTATTGACCCTAAGGCTTTTGACCCTATGACTGATTCCCTTCTTGTTAAAAATTACAGTTTGGATACTCTTCAAGATAAAGAGTTGAATAAAAAAGCACTTCAAAGAGAACTATCCCTGCCTCAAAAGGATGTTCCTGTCATCTCAATTATTACCCGTCTAGTTGAGCAAAAGGGATTAGACCTGGTTAAGGGAATCATTCATGAGCTGATGGCCCTTGATCTTCAATTGATAATTCTCGGAACAGGAGATCCCCTCTATGAAGATGCTTTCCGATGGATTCAAAAGAATTATCCGGACAAATGCTCTGCACAGATATTTTTTGATAACGGACTTGCTCAACGGATTTATGCCGGGAGTGATTTATTCTTAATGCCTTCACTTTTTGAGCCCTGTGGTTTAGGGCAAATGATTGCTATGAGTTTCGGCACTCTCCCTATTGTACGGGAAACCGGAGGATTAAAGGATACTGTGGAGCCATATAATGAATTTACAGGGGAAGGCGACGGGTTCTCATTTACCAGATACAATGCTCATGATTTATTATTCACTGTGGAGAGAGCTTTAAAATTCTATCAACAAAAGGATAAATGGGTAAAAATACAAAGATCGGCGATGAAAAAGGATTTTAGCTGGAATAATTCTGCCAAGGAATATCAAAAACTCTACAAGAAAATTCTCACTTAGAAAGATCAGAGTATTAAGAGAGTTTAATATTGACAGAATATTTACGAAAAGCTATACTTGAAATTAAGAAGATGAAAAGGATTAATGCCAATGGAGAAGAAAACAGATAATACAGTACGGTTGCAGGATGTAGCAAAAAAGGCAAGTGTTGGAGTTGGAACAGCGTCGAGAGTGCTTAACAATCACCCTAACGTCAGTGAGGAAAAACGGAAAAGAGTTTTAGAGGTGATGGAGGAGATGGGTTATCGACCAAACTTCGTTGCCAGAAGCCTGAAAACCAAATCAACAAAAACCATAGGTCTTATTCTTATGGATATTACCAATCCATTTTATGCAGATATCCTAAGGGGAATTCAGGACGAAGTTACCAAAGCGGATTACAGCCTGATCCTTACTGATCTGGGCACCAAGGGAAATCATCTTCCGAAAGCGATAGAAACCATGGGAGACAAAAAACTTGATGGAATTATCTATATTGGTAATCAAGTGGATGATGATTCAGCACAGCTTTTTTTAGACACCAGGAGACCCTTGGTTTTTGTATCAACGGCAGTTATTCTAGTTAATAAAGAGCTTCATGATGATTTTTTCAGCATTGAGATCGACAATGAGAATGGAGCCTATGAAGGAGTTATGCATCTTATCCATCGAGGGTACAAAAGGATTGCTTTGATTTCAGGTGTTAAAGGAGATCAAAATTCCAGTGTGCCAAGGATGAAGGGATATAAAAATGCCCTGGAGGAAAAGGGTTTGCATATCAATCCTCAATGGATCCACCATGGAGAACACTCCTTTAAAACCGGGTATGAAGGAATGAAGGGATTTTTAAGCCTTTCAAAGGTTCCCGATGCTGTTTTTGCCATTAGTGATATGGCTGCAATAGGAGCGATGAAAGCAGCTTTTGAATTGGGTTATAGAATCCCTGAAGATATAGGGGTTATAGGCTTTGATGGTATTACCCATAGCGCTTACACCCACCCGACTCTCACTACGATCAGTCAGCCCCGCTATGAGATGGGGACAAAAGCGATCCAATTGATGTTGGATCAGATAGAAGGGAGGGTTCAAAAAGGCAGAAGAGTGTTATTGGATTATCGTCTTGTAAAGGGAGGATCCTGCTGAAGAATTTTTTTACTTCGAATTGGAATCGATTCCAAAATATCATCGGAGGTAAAATATGGAATTTAATAGGGTAATAGACTTTAAAGAAGGAAAACACGACGTTATCACATTGGGTGAGTTAGTTGTTGATTTTATCTCATCCGGCTACTTACAGAAGGAAGGGTCGCGTTTAATGAAAGATATTGATAGTTTTTCACGCCATTTTGGGGGTTCTCCCGGAAATATCGCCGTTAATCTTAGAGCTCTGGGATTGAATCCAAGGATCATAGCAGGCGTGGGTGAAGATTTTCTTGGGGATTATCTTTTGGATTTTCTCCATCAAAGAGGGGTGAATTTACAAGGGATTACACGAGTGAAAAAAGACAGAACATCGATTGTTTTTGTTTCAAAAAGCATGAAAAATCCTAGCTTTCTTGCATTGCGGGGCAGCGACAAGACTCTGACACACAATGAAATCCAAGATAAAATAGTCGACGAAGGAAAAATACTTCATTTCACCTCCTGGAGCCTCTCTCATGAACCTTCAAGAAGCACTGCATTGCGACTTTTAGAGAGAGCTAAGGAAAAGGGCTTGAAAATCTCTTTCGATCCAAACTTTCGAGGAGTTCTGTGGGAGGATCCCGAAGAAGGACGAAGGTTAATAAAAAGAATTCTCCCGCTTATAGATATTATCAAACCATCTTATGATGATGCTTACAATCTTTTCGGTGCAGGACATGAAAGGCAAGATTCTCCGGAGGAGTACATGGAATCATTCTTAAAGCATGGGACCGGGCTTGTGATTCTAACACTGGGAGAAGAGGGACTTCTTGCAGGAAACGGAAAAAAAGTGCTGCGTCTTCCCTCTTATGGAAAGTTGGTAGTTGATACCACAGGAGCAGGGGATGCCTTTTGGTCGGGTATGTATGCATCTCTTTTGAGAGGATATCCATTAGAAAAAGCACTAAGACATGGGAGTTATTTATCTGCTTATAAACTTCGCTATACAGGGGGAATTGCTCCTTTGCCTAGTTTTGAAGATATCATAAAAAAGGAGGAAGGGTAAGATGCGAATCGGTTTTATGAATCCCCAAGGGAATTTTGACAATGAAGATTCTTATTGGACGGAGCACCCTGATTTTGGCGGTCAGCTTGTCTATGTCAAAGAGTTGGCTTTGGCTTTGGATAAGTTGGGAATTCAAGTGGATTTGTTTACTAGACAGATAATTGATAAAGATTGGCCTGAGTTTAAGAATGAAGAAGAGTTTTATGAAGGTTCC
>LCWY01000003.1_pt1 | contig 68132 bp, 69 predicted proteins | sample 348741 | NCBI WGS metagenome assembly LCWY01 (sample SAMN03565343, study PRJNA281982) | anaerobic digester metagenome | biome: Anaerobic digester; feature: Alkaline_Metagenome_Assembly_A; material: Alkaline anaerobic digester sludge; isolation source: anaerobic digester run at haloalkaline... | reverse complement strand
AAGCCATGGCCTGCATCCCGGTGATCAAATATACAAGATGAGGCATTGTTTTGCAAATGCTGCAAATTACCCCAAATCCAGCAGGAAGCGCAGTGTGTCCACGTTATCGGCATAATCCCGTAAGCCGGGATGCTGACTATGGCCTGGTGATACCATGTCGTTTTTAATCATTTTTAACGGATCATGCCCTACCACACATTGCAGCGAACCTTCATGGTGTTCGGTAAACTCCAATGCATCTTCGCGGCTGCTGTAAAAGGAATAGTGGATTACACCTACGGGAGATGAAAGGGCGCGGCTTTCACGCATGATAAAAAAATCATGGTCGTGAAAGCAGGTTTTGCTGGCCAGGTAATATGCCCGCTGATAACGTATGTTGTTGACATAGGGGTCGTTATCCGTCACATACCTGTATGTGCTCCAATAATTGCAAAGCTTTTCTGCATCGTACCCTGATGGAAGCAAAATATGTGACACATTGCGGCAGCCCCTCCCAAAATATGCGAAGATATCCTCTCCCAGGGCGGAAATTTCCCCGGCGGCTTCATGGCCGGTGAGAATGGCCATGGAGTTGCGGTTTTTCCGGATAATATGAGGGATATGTCCGTAATGCCAGGAAAAATACCTTGCGGTATTGTCGCTGCCGGTGGCAATAACGGCATCGGCACCCTGCAGGTCCTCAGAGAAAAAAATGTCATCCTCAAACTTTTTGTCCAGGCCGGCCAGCAGTTTGGCAACTGTTACCGGGAGGAAAGGATCCTGTGAAGAACATTTTGCCAGCAAGCGGTGCCCCGAAGCCAGCACCGACAGCATGTCGTGGAATCCCACAAGAGGTATGTTGCCGGCCATCACGACACCAATCATTTTTTGTTTTCTGCGCAACTGAATTTCCGGGTAAGCCTGCAACCAGTTGTGTAGTTTTCCCGGAGCAAGCATTTGCCCGAGGGATGCTAATGCCCGGCTTGTCTCACGGGGAGTGAACCAGGGATTCTCCCTGTAAGTGGCCATGGCCGATTTGTACAAAAGGCCGCTCCCGTCGTTGCCAGGTTCGCCGGCATGAGCCAACTGCACTGCTGTTTTCCGAAAAATCTCACCCAATGCGGCAAAGCAATCTACCCTTTTTCCGAGATCAGGCTGCATACGTTTTTTTTAGTAAAGATAATGCTTCCTGTGTATCAAAAAAAGCGATATTTTCGTTAGTATTGCTGTGTATGTTTGGTTTTGTCTATAGAAAGATGTTAAAAATCATCGTTTTATCCTTTCTGCTTGCATCGGTTACATGGTTCGCCAACGCAGATGTGCCTTACGACAGTTTGCTGTTTCGTAATGCCGAGGATTCCCTTGCGCAGCTGGCGAACCGGATTCCGGAGCCCCGCGCCGACGAGGGCAGGATGCAAAACCATGCCCGCTTCTCTGATTATCTGGGAGAGGTACTGATGTACGACCATGCTTTTGCATATCCCTTTGACTCCCTGCACTCCGTTTCCATGCTTTATGCTCCCGGTAAAAACTTCCGGATCATCACATGGTATGTCCCCCTGTCGGGACAACGTTTTCATTATTCGGGTTTTGTTCAGTTTCCGGACGAATACAGCAATACGAAAAAACTTCTACCCCTCCATGACGCAACCGCAGACACCGACCGCTTTACTGCGGCTGAGCTGAATCCGGACAGCTGGTATGGCGCTTTTTATTACGATATCATCCAAGAACCGGGCATGGAACATTATATCCTGTTAGGCTGGAAAGGCGATAATCCGCAGACACGCCTGCGGGTGATCGAACCCATGATCATCAATGACGATAGACCTGTTTTCGGATCACAGGTTTTTGGCGAACCCTTTGACGACGAATGGCGGATCGTGTTCGAATATTCTGCCAGGGTATCCATGAGCCTGCTTTACGAAACCGAAAGAATCAATTCCAGGGCCGGAAGTCACCCAATGATTGTTTTTGATCGCCTGGAACCCGCGCACGCAAGCCTCAGGGGGCATTATCAGTTTTATAAACCAGAGGCCAACATTTTTGACGGATTGTATTTTGATGGGAACAAATGGCGGTTCCAACCGGATGTTGATATAAGAATGCGCAATGCAGAATAACCCCTGTAAATTTATTTGTGTTTATTCTTTTTTTACTGCGTTAAATTTGCCATATTTGTAGCATTATTCGAAAAAAGGTTGCATTTTGCATCCGGATTTTCAATACAATATTTTTCGTTCGATTTCTGGACATCAATAATCTCCTTAGTGGTTTTGGCCATAGCACGGCTGGTAAGGACAGGATAGTATTTTCTTAATCAGACAATTCAGGCATAATATTCACCAAAAAATTCAAAGTCATGAAAAAACATAATTTTAGTGCCGGACCCTCAATTTTAGCGCAAGAAGTAATCGAAAACACCGCCAATGCGGTTAAGGATCTGAATGGCATGGGGCTTTCCGTGATGGAGATCTCCCATCGCAGCAAAGATTTCCAGGCTGTAATGGACGAAACGGTCGCATTGTTCAGGGAGCTTTTGGATATCCCGGCCAACTACCACGTACTGTTTCTCGGAGGGGGAGCGAGCCTGCAGTTTTGCATGGTTCCTTATAACCTGATGAAGAAGAAGGCTGCCTACCTGGAAACAGGAACATGGGCGAAAAAAGCCATCAAGGAAGCAAAGGGATTTGGCGAGGTTGACGTGGTAGGCTCCTCGTCTGACAAGAACTTCAACTACATTCCCAAAGGGTTTACCATCCCTTCTGACGCCGACTATTTTCATATTACAACCAACAACACCATTTTCGGCACCCAAATACATGAAGATTATGACAGCCCCGTGCCGATGGTTGCCGACATGAGCTCGGACATTTTCAGCCGCCCGATCGACATTTCAAAATACGCCATCATTTACGGCGGAGCGCAAAAGAACCTGGGGCCGGCGGGCGCCACGTTTGTCATCATCCGCGAAGACATCCTGGGCAAGGTCGACAGGCATATCCCCACCATGCTGGATTACAAAACACACATTGACAAAGAATCCATGTTTAACACCCCGCCATGCTTGCCCGTTTATGCATGTATGGAAACACTTCGCTGGCTCAAAAAGCTTGGCGGTGTGAAAGTGATGCAGAAAATGAACCAGGAGAAAGCCGACCTGCTCTACAATGAGATTGAACGCAACGCCCTGTTTGTTGGCACGGCCGAAAAAGACAGCCGCTCGCTCATGAATATCTGTTTCGTGATGCAGGATAAATACCAGGACCTTGAAAAGGAATTCCTGGAGTTTGCCACCTCAAAAGGAATGGTTGGCATCAAAGGCCATCGTTCGGTAGGAGGATTCCGTGCCTCGACATACAACGCCATGCCCAAAGAAAGCGTGGAGGCCTTGATAGAAGTGATGCAGGAGTTTGAGAAAAAACATGCCTGAGGAGACGGTCTGCTCGTAAATACGACCGGTGATTGAGACTTATGACCTTTCCTCTGCTGTTACGGCAGCCGGGGAAAGGCCTTTTATAAACCCTAAAAGACGTGTGTTATGAAAAAAGTATTGATAGCTACCGTGAAGCCTTTTGCACCCGCTGCTGTAGAGGGCATCAGAGAAGTTCTGGACAAGGCAGGTTATGAAACCGTACTGCTTGAAAAATATGAATCTCCTGAGGAGTGGAAGAAAGCCGCCGCAGATGTGGATGCAATGATCATCCGCAGCGACAAGGCTAATGCCGGGATCATCGAAGCTGCACAAAACCTGAAAATCATTGTAAGGGCAGGTGCAGGATATGACAACGTAGACCTCGACGCATGCAATAAAAAAGGCGTTGTGGCCATGAACACCCCCGGGCAAAACTCAAATGCCGTAGCCGAACTTGCATTCGGTATGATGATCTACCACATCAGAAAACATTTCGACGGCACATCAGGAAGGGAATTGCGCGGCAAAAAACTGGGCATCCACGCCTATGGAAATGTAGGCAGGTTTGTTGCCGAAATTGCCAAAGGCTTCGGCATGGAACTGTATGCTTATGATCCCTTCGTCGACAACAAGGAGATCGAAAAAGAGGGGATCAAGCCCCTGGCCAGTGAGCAGGAACTTTACAAGACCTGCGACTTTATCTCGCTGCATATTCCCTCCAACGAGAAAACAAAAAAATCCATCGGCTACGACCTGCTTTCGCTGATGCCAAAAAACGGAGCCCTGGTGAATACTGCCAGGAAAGAGGTGGTTGACGAGGACGGGCTTTTGAAGCTTATGGCTGAAAGGGAAGACTTCAGTTACCTGTCAGATGTGGCGCCCGACTGCCGGGAAGAAATTGAAAGCAAATACCCCGGCCGCTTTGTGTTTACTGCCAAAAAAATGGGTGCTCAAACAGCAGAAGCAAACATCAATGCAGGTATAGCTGCAGCTACCCAGATTGTAAACTACCTGGAAAAAGGAGACACCACCTTCCAGGTGAACAAATAATCCCTTCATATGCGGGAACGCCGGCAGATCTTCTACAGGTTCGGGCGTTCCCGCATATAAAAACGGGTTTTGACAATCCAGAATTTGTAAGATTTTTCTAACCATCATTAATGAAATAAAAATGGCAATATTTAAACCATTCCGGGGATACCGACCCCCAAGAGAGATTGTGAAGAAACTGGCTTCGAGGCCATACGACGTGCTCAACAGCGAGGAGGCACGAGAGGAAGCAGGAGACAACCCCTATTCCTTCCTGCGTGTTGTTAAACCTGAGATCGAACTGCCAAAAGATACCGATCTCTATTCACAGCAGGTGTATGACAAAGCCCTGGAAAATTTCCGGAAGTTCATCAACAAGGGATACCTGCTTCGTGACGAAGAGCCTCATTTTTATGTATACGCCCAGACCTGGGGTAAGAAAACCCAGTATGGCATTGTGGGGTGTGCAGGCGTAGAGGACTACCTTAACGACCGCATCAAAAAGCATGAGCTTACCCGCCCGGATAAAGAAGAAGACCGGATGAAACACGTGCGCATCACCAACGCCAACGCCGAGCCTGTTTTCTTTACTTATCCGAAACAGGAAGAAATTGACAAGATCGTTTCCAAAACAGTAAAAGCACCTCCGGTATATGATTTTGTGGCCGACGATGGCTTTGGGCACCACTTCTGGGTCGTCGACGACCAGAAACTCATCGAAAGACTTGAAAAGCTGTTTGCGGATGTTCCCGCTTTCTATGTGGCCGATGGCCATCACCGGACGGCAGCTGCTGCACTGGTTGGAAAAGAAAAAATGGAGAACAACCCGGACCACACCGGTGACGAACCCTACAACTTCTTTATGGCAGTGCTCTTCCCTGACGACCAACTCACCATCATTGACTACAACAGGGTAGTGAAGGACCTGAATGACATGAGTGAGGAGGAGTTTATCGACAAGCTGAAAAAAGATTTTGATGTTGAAAACAAAGGAGCCGCGGAATATAAACCCGGTAAGCTGCATGAGATGAGCATGTACCTCGGGGGAGAATGGTATTCACTTAAGGCCAAGCCTCATACTTACGACGACAACGACCCCATCGGGGTGCTGGACGTTACCATTCTCTCAAAATCAGTCCTCGACCCCCTGCTGGGCATAAAAAACCTGCGGACCGATAAGCGTATCGATTTTGTGGGAGGTATTCGCGGACTTAAAGAGCTTAAGCGCCGCGTGGACACCGGAGAGATGAAAGTTGCCTTTGCTTTGTACCCGGTTACTATGCAGCAGCTTATGGACATAGCCGATACCGGTAACATCATGCCTCCGAAAACAACCTGGTTTGAGCCCAAACTGCGCAGCGGGCTTGTCGTGAATGCGCTCGACTAATTTTTTACCGCCCCAAGGCCAAAACTTTATGCAAAAAGTTTTGTATTCAATTTTTTTTACTAATTTTGCAGTCCCCAAAAGGGATTCAACAAACAAATAAGCAAGACTCACTGCCGGGTAAGCCCGCGCTGCCCGGCAGAGATAAAAAATCAGACTGATGAAAAAAGATATCCACCCGAAAAACTATCGTTACGTAGTGTTTAAAGACATGTCGAACGATTACAGTTTCCTTACCAGGTCTACAGCAGAAAGCAAAGACACCATTAAATGGGAGGATGGCAACGAGTATCCCCTGGTGAAACTGGAGATATCCCATACGTCCCATCCTTTCTATACCGGTAAGCAACAGCTGGTTGACACGGCCGGACGCGTGGATAAATTCAGGACGAAATACAAAAAACATCTTAAGAAAGACAGCTAAACCTTTTTTCTTTAAAATGTTTAAAAGCCCTCGCGAGAGGGCTTTTTTTGTTTAATTTTACCCATTGAAACACTCAGGCGCACAATTGCTTCGTTTATCCAACTAATTAAAGCCAGTGGGTCACGCAAACCCATGTTATCAGGTATGGCAAAACAAACCCCGTACAGACCTGTTAAACCCGGAGTATAGTTTCCATAGCACAGGTTTTAACGGAAGGATCTCTGAAGATGATTATGCGACCTGCCAGAGATCAGAACAGTCTTTCACTTTTATCCGAACTATATTAAAATCATGGCATTATGAATTATATTCTCTTTGGCGCCAAGGCCCGCAACCATATGTTACCCTTTACCTTTTTACGCCCCCTGGCCGATATACGTGTCGGCATGCTGACCATCAGGGAAAAATGGGAAGCCTGGCTGAACAGCAATACCTCAAGCCTGACAGAACCCTATCTTGCCGGGAAGTATCCTATGGTAAAAGAAGCAGATAATATGCTCATTAATGCCAGCGTGATGCCTGACCCCATTCTGCTGGGGGAGATCTCCGAATTGCAACCCAATCAAACGCTTGTTTCCGGGGAAACACTGATTGCACATCGCGTTCCTGCAGATGATGTCGACAACATGGACTCTGAACTGCTTGAGGAGGTTGAGCCAAAACATACGCAAAGCCAGATAAACAAGCTGTTTCATCTCTGGGACATCCTTGTGCTTAATGAGAGGCAGATCCTTGCAGATTATGACCTGATAACAAAAAACCGGGAGAGCCAGCCTGTCCCTCAGCACGTGAAGGTCATCAACCCGGAAAATGTCTTTATTGAAGAAGGGGCCCGGCTCGATCTTGCCATGATAAACGCTTCCATGGGGCCTGTATACATAGGTAAAAACGCCCATGTTATGGATGGCGCCATGCTCCGAGGCCCGGTTGGCGTGGGTGAAGGATCTGTCATACGGATGGGAGCCAAGATATACGGCGGCAGCGCAATTGGCCCGCATTGCAAGGTAGGCGGTGAAATGGAAGCTTCCGTGATCTTCGGATACAGCAATAAAGCACATGAGGGATACCTCGGGCACAGCGTTATCGGCGAATGGTGTAACATCGGCGCCGACACCAATACCAGCAATCTTAAGATCAACTACGATCAGATACGTTTGTGGGATTACGCTGAGGAAAGCTTCGTGCCCACAGGGCAGACGTTTTGCGGCACTTTCATGGGTGACCATACCAAATGCGGGATCAACACCATGTTTAACACAGGTACCGTTATAGGAGTGAGCTCCCAGATCTTTGGAGCCGGTTATATGAGAAACTTCATCCCCTCCTTCTCATGGGGCAGCGTTTCCGGCCTGACAGTCATTGACTTTGAAAAGGCCGTCGATGTGGCTGAACGCATGTACAAACGAAGGGGCAAGGAATTTTCCGAAACCGACCTTGCGATATTCCGCCACGTATACGAACACACACTGGGTTACCGGAAAATCCTGTGATCCCTCCCTGCCACTATTTGCACGGCACCTCCTATCACCGGGAACCCTTAATCGAAAAAGAGAATCATGGCACGCAGCTTGCACCTGCTAATACAGTGCAATGCCATATGGCACAACCTGTTGTGTAATTGTTTGATTATGTGGATTGTACGATTGGGGTGCAAGGGACAACGAATTAGAAGTGCATATTTTAAGCCGCCATTATGGCCTGCTTTTTTTTATTTATGACAATTTGACGCGAATATATGAGAGATTTATTTGATAATGATTTTTTGAGTTCCAAAGATAGCCTGGATGCCGACAGTGAGTTTATTCCACTGCTGTCAACCGAGGAGGAACAACAGATGGCTAAAGAGGACATCCCTGAGGAACTGGCCATCCTGCCCCTGAAAAACACGGTGCTTTTTCCGGGGGTCGTTATCCCCATTACCGTAAGCCGCGACAAGTCGATAAAGCTGGTGCGGGAGGTATACAAGGGATCAAGGATCATCGGGGCAGTATCCCAGAAAGATGCTGAAGTCGAAGATCCTGCTTTCCATGATCTCAGCAGGATTGGCACGGCAGCAAAGATCATCAAGATATTGCAGATGCCGGACGGCAACACGACCATTATTATCCAGGGAAAGAAAAGAATAGTGCTGGAAGAGATGACCAGGGAAGAACCATATTTTATGGCCCGGGTCAAGGCTTTTGAATCTCCCGACAAACCCAGGCAGGATGATAAGTTCAATGCCCTTATCTCCACAATTAAGGATATGGCCATCCAAATCGTGAAGCTTTCGCCCAATGTGCCCAGCGACGCTGCATTTGCGCTGAAAAATATTGAAAGTCCCGTTTTCCTGGTAAACTTCATCTCATCCAATTTGAATATTGAAGTGGATGAGAAACAGAAGCTGCTTGAGATCCCCGATGTTGACACCCGTGCCAACATGGTATTAAAGCATTTGAAGCGTGAGCTGCAGGTTGTTGAACTGAAAAACCAGATCCAGTCCAAGGTAAAAGTCGATATCGACAAGCAGCAGCGCGACTATATTCTCGGGCAGCAGCTTAAGACCATCCAGGAAGAACTTGGTGGAAGCCCGCACGAGCAGCAGATCAATGAGCTGAAAGAGAAGGCATCAAAGAAAAAATGGCCGGAGCAGGTTGGGCAGGTATTTGAAAAGGACCTGGTGCGTTTACAGCGCATGAATCCCGCGGCCATGGAATATACCGTGCATATGCACTACCTTGAAACCATGGTGGAACTGCCGTGGAATGAATATACGCCTGACAATTTTGATCTGAAAAAGGCGCAGCGTATTCTTGACAGGGATCATTACGGGCTTGAAAAGATAAAGGAGCGTATTCTCGAATACCTTGCCGTGCTGAAACTAAAAGGCGACATGAAGTCTCCGATCCTCTGTTTCGTAGGTCCTCCCGGTGTAGGCAAAACATCGCTTGGCAAATCAATCGCCAACGCTATCGGCCGGGAATACATACGGATGTCGCTGGGAGGCCTTCGTGATGAAGCGGAGATCAGGGGGCACCGGAAAACGTATGTGGGAGCTATGCCCGGACGTATTATTCAGAACCTGAAGAAGGCCGGGTCGTCCAACCCGGTATTTGTCCTGGATGAGGTTGACAAGGTCGGGTACAAAACCTTCAGCGGGGATCCGTCTTCGGCCCTTCTCGAGGTGCTGGATCCAGAACAAAACAGTACCTTCTATGATAACTACCTTGAAGTGGAATACGACCTTTCCAATATCATGTTTATCGCCACTGCAAATACTTTGTCTGGCATTCAGCCTGCCCTGAGAGACCGCATGGAAGTTATTGACCTGAGCGGATATATCGTGGAAGAAAAGCAGGAAATAGCCCGGCGTCATCTCATACCGAAACAACTTGATGCACATGGGCTGAAAAAGGATCAGCTCCGCTTCAGCAAGAAAGTTCTGGAGAGGCTAATCCAGGATTATACCCGGGAGTCGGGCGTTAGAAGCCTCGAAAAAACCATTGCCAAGGTTGCGCGGGTACGTGCCAGGGATATCGTCTTGGGAAATGATGTGAACACATCATTGAAGGTCGAGGATCTTCAGGATATTCTGGGTGCACCCAAATTCACCCGCGAACAGACTGTTTTGAGGGATCTTGCTGGTGTAATGACAGGCCTGGCCTGGACACACTCGGGAGGGGAGGTGCTCTTTGTCGAAGTCAGCCTGAGCCGCGGAAAGGGCGCCCTGAGCCTTACAGGCAACCTGGGCGACGTGATGAAAGAATCAGCCACTATTGCCTATGAATACCTTAAAGCGCATGCCGACATACTGGGAGTAGATCCGGCACTTTTCAGGTCCTACAACGTACACATGCACGTACCCGAAGGCGCCACTCCCAAGGATGGCCCCTCGGCAGGTATCACCATGTTCGCCGCACTGGCATCTGCGTTTACACGGCGAAAGATACGACCCGCCGTAGCTATGACAGGCGAAATCACACTTCGGGGCAAAGTGATGCCGGTAGGTGCCATAAAAGAAAAAATTCTCGCTGCAAAACGCGCGGGCATGAAGACCGTAATTCTATCGGAAGAAAACCGCAAAAATGTTGAGGAAATCAACTCCCTGTATTTGAAAGGGCTTGAATTTAAGTACATTAGGGATATGATTGAAGCGGTTGACCTGACTATGCTTAAAGAAAAGGTAGACGAAAAGCTGGTCGCCATGCCGGAAAAATCAGCTTAAATACTGATTTATAGTTTACTGTTTCCACTTTTTTTTCTAATTTTGCAGTCCCGTTAGCGGGCCCTAAACCTTATTGTTGAACCCGGTCGTCCGGAGAAAAACCAGGTGAACCATATCAGGGGCATGCACGCTCGAATGAGTTGCGCCCTGGCCGACAGGATCACACCGGTCCGGAAGACCACAGTATTATTACATTTTTAATGTCAGAAGAACAAAAACAATCCGGTACGCCGGAAGAAAAGCAATCAACCGGAACTCCGGAGGAAAAACAGCCAGCCGGAAAGGCTGAAGAAAAGCAGCCATCGTCTTCGCCAGAAGAAAAAGAACCAGCTGGAAAGGCTGAAGAAAAACAGCCATCGTCTTCACCCGAAGAAAAAGAGCCAGCTGGAAAGGCTGAAGAAAAGCAGCCATCGTCTTCGCCAGAAGAAAAAGAGCCGGCCGGTGAACCGGAATCCGCACAATCACCCGGAGAGAAAGAGGAACCCCCGGTTGTAAAAACCACAGATCAGGCCGTCGAACCCAAGGCAAACACCGAGGAACTGCAGATCGAAGACCCCCAGAAGCCTATTGGCAAAGAGGAAGTCCCTGTTACCAGTGAGGGTGCTTTTGAGGCACAGGTACCTGGTGACTTTGACTGGGAAGCGGTAGATCAGAAGCAGGATCTCTATTCTGAGACAGAGCGCAGGCGCATGGAAAACATGTATGAAGAAACGCTGAAATCTATCGGTGAAGGAGAAGTTATTGACGGCACTGTTGTATCGAAAAACAGCCGTGAGGTCGTAGTTAACATCGGCTTCAAATCCGACGGTGTGATTCCTGCTGCAGAACTCCGGTACAACCCTGATATCAAACCCGGCGACACTATTGAAGTATACGTGGAAAGCCAGGAAGATGCCACAGGGCAGCTGGTGCTGTCTCACAAAAAAGCGCGTACCCTGCGCTCATGGGAACGGATCAACCAGGCGAAGGAAAATGACGAGGTCATCCAGGGATTTGTCAAATGCCGTACAAAAGGCGGGCTGATCGTTGATGTTTTCGGCATAGAGGCATTCCTCCCGGGATCCCAGATCGACGTCAAGCCCATAAGGGATTACGACATATATGTGGGTAAAACCATGGACTTCAAAGTTGTGAAGATCAACCACGAATACAAAAACGTGGTGGTGTCACACAAAGCCCTTATTGAGGCTGAGCTGGAGATCCAGAAAGCAGAGATCATTGCCAAGCTTGAAAAAGGACAGATCCTTGAAGGTACAGTGAAAAACATTACCTCTTATGGCGTCTTCGTTGACCTTGGAGGTGTTGACGGACTGATTCACATTACCGATCTCTCCTGGGGCCGCATAAACCATCCTGAAGAAATTGTTGATCTTGACCAGAAGATCAATGTGGTAATTCTTGATTTTGATGAGAACAAAAAGCGTATTGCACTGGGCCTGAAACAGCTCACCCCGCATCCATGGGACTCACTCGACCCGGAACTGAAAGTAGGCGACAAGGTCAAAGGAAAGGTCGTGGTTATTGCCGATTACGGTGCATTTATCGAGATCGCACCCGGCGTGGAAGGCCTTATCCATGTTTCGGAGATGTCGTGGTCACAACACCTTCGCACAGCACAGGACTTCCTTAAAGTTGGTGATGAGGTAGAAGCTGTGATCCTGACACTTGATCGCGAAGAACGCAAGATGTCGTTGGGTATCAAGCAACTGATTCCCGATCCGTGGGAAAACATTCACGAAAAGTATGCGGTCGGCAGCAAAACAACAGCCACTGTCCGCAATTTTACCAATTTCGGGATCTTTGTGGAGCTCGAAGAGGGCGTGGATGGCCTGATCCATATCAGCGACCTGTCGTGGAGCAAGAAGATCAAGCACCCCGCAGAGTTTACCAAGATAGGTGAAAGCATTGAAGTGGTTGTTCTGGACGTCGATAAAGAAAACCGTCGCCTCAGCCTCGGTCATAAGCAGCTTGAAGAGAACCCATGGGATGTGTTTGAATCGGTATTTACTATCGACAGTGTGCACCAGGGAACCATTGTGGGAACTTCTGACAAAGGCGTTATTGTAGCTCTCCCATACGGTGTTGAAGGGTTTGCACCCACAAGACATATTGTGAAGGAAGACGGCAGCGCTGCAAGATGGATGAAACCCTCGACTTCAAAGTCATTGAATTCAACAAGGAAAGCAAGAAAATTGTCGTTTCCCATACCAAGGTCTTCCAGGATGAAAAGTACGCCGAAAGAGCATCTGAGGCTGCAGAAAGAAAGACCAGGGAAAAGGCTACCAAGAAAGCTGTGAAGAAGATGAAAGACAGCCTTGAAAAAAACGACCCTTGGCGATATCGACGCACTTGCAAACCTGAAGTCTGAGATCGAGAAGTCTGAAGAGACAAAGCGCTCTGCCAAAAAAGAAGAGGCACTGAAGAAACTCGAGGCGAAAGCAGCAGAAGAAAAGAAAAAGAAGGAGGAGACGAAAGCAGAAGTTTCTGAGGAAAAAGAACCGAAAGGAAAAGAGGACAAGAAGGAAGAAGCTGAGGCAACTGCCGAAACCGAAAAGGAAGAGAAAAAAGAGAAGCCTGCAGCAAAAAAAGCCACCAAGGCTGAGAAGGCAGAAGAATCCGCTGAGGAAGAAAAGGAGGCTAAAAAAACGGATGCCGGCACGAAGGCTGATGAGAAGAAAGAGGCAAAAGCAAAGAAGGCATCCGCAAAAAAAGAAGAGGATAAGCCTGGGGAGTCAGAACCTTCTGCAGAGAAAAAGGCTGAAGACGCCAAGGCCGATTCTGAAGAGAAAAAAGAGAAGGAAGATAAGAAGGACGATACAGAGGATAAGAAGGAAGCATAAACTCCCCTCTCTTTACATTAATAAAGCAGGTTGTTCCTTAGCGGAGCGACCTGCTTTTTTAGTATCCTGACGGGTCTTCGATTTGACCTGAAACAATTTATTCCAGGTAGTGCGCCTTAGCTTTGCAGCCTTCTGTATAACACCTGGGCCGGATGAACCGCCTGTCTTCCGGTGCCGTCAAGGATTTGCTGGCGGCAGCTGGTGCCGGAAACGGCAATAGTGTCTTCGGGGTTCATGTTCCGGATAGCTGGGAAAAGCGACAGTTCGGCTATTTCCATGCTCGTTTGGTAATGCTCTTTCTCGAAGCCAAACGATCCGGCCATGCCGCAGCATCCGCAATCTATTTCCTGGATGGAGCTGCCTGGCAGGATTGACAGGGTTTTAATGCCGCAGTTTATGGATGAGAGTGCTTTCTGGTGGCAATGGCTATGGTAGTAAATTGCTTCTTTGCTTGTTCTGAAAGAGCCCGGGGAGATGCGGCCTTTATCCGTTTCCCTGCTTATAAACTCTTCAAAGGTAAAAGTATTCTCAGATAACTCTTTGGCTTGTTCTTGCAGGTCGCCTCGCAGAAGCGAAGGATATTCGTCGCGGAAGCACAATATGGCCGAAGGCTCTATGCCCACCAAAGGAGTGTTTTCATCCACAATGGGGTGCAGATGTGTTACGTTCGCCTGTGCCAGCTTCCGGGCTTTTTTCAATAGCCCTTTGGAGATAGCTGCCCTGCCGCTCTCATCATGCTTTGCAATGATCACATTGTAACCCAGCCCGGTAAGCAGCAAAATGGCTTCTTTTCCTGTTTCCGTATCGTTGTAGTTTGTAAACTCATCACAAAACAGCACAAGGCTGCGATTCGCTTCATTTTTTGTGCTCCGGTCTGTAAGGTTCTTTGCTGCCCATTTTCTCAGTGTCTGGCTTTGCAACTGAGGCAGTTTTCTTTTTTGGCTGAATCCGAAAAAGAATTTCAGTATTGAGGAGGTGGGCTGTGTATTTGCGAAAAAATTACTGAGCCTGGGTACCTTGCTTGCGAAACGATTAAGTGTGGCATACGAAGCTGTCAGGGATGCTCTGGGCGGCGTTCCCCTGGCAAGGTAATACTGCTGGTAAACCTCTGCCTTATAGGTGGCCATGTCCACATTCGAGGGGCACTCAGATTTGCAGGATTTGCAGGACAGGCAGCGATCAAGGATTTTGATTAGTTCTTTGTCGTCAAAGGGATTCCTGGCGCGCGACCGGGTAATGGTCTCTCTCAGAAGGTTTGCCCGCCCGCGTGTGCTGTCATATTCATCAAGAGTGGCATGATAGGAGGGGCACATGACCCCTCCGGCCTGAAAAGGCTTCCGGCAATCGCCCGAGCCGTTGCATTGCTCCAGGGCACCCTGGATCCCGTTCCAGCGGCTGAAATCAAAAAAGGTCTCTGACTTTCTGACTTGATGCCAGGGTACATGCCGGAGCGATGTTTTTATGGAAGGAGTTCCGGTAATTTTTCCGGGGTTAAGGATAGAAGCCGGGTCCCAGGTGTTTTTTACCTGCCGGAGCATATCATAACATCTCTCACCGAGAACAATGGGGATAAAGTTGCCTCTCAGCCTTCCATCGCCGTGTTCTCCGCTCAGGGAGCCCCTGTACTTTTTCACCAGGTGAGCCATTTCAAAGGCTACCTGGTAGAACCTTTCAATATCGGCTCGACTTTTCAGGTTCAGCATCGGCCTCAGGTGCAGCTCGCCTGTACCAATATGGGCGTGGTACACGCATGACAGGCCCAATGCATCCAGCATGGTCTTCACATCTCGTATGAAGTCGGGTAAATGCTTAACATTCACAGCGGTATCCTCAATAACGGATACGGGTTTGGCATCACCCGGCATGTTGGAGAGCAGGCCCAGTCCCGCTTTTCGAAGTGCCCACGCCTTCTGGATGTCTTCACCATACAGCAGGGGAAAGTGATTGCCAAGTTTTTTCTCCGTGAGTGCCTTCTCAAGCTCACGGGCCCTTTCAGTCACTTCAGAACGGGTATGAAGGGCAAACTCCACCAGGAGAATGGCACCGGGATCTCCTTTTATAAAGAAACGGTTTCTTTTCTGCGAGAGATTATGCCTGGTGCACTCCAGGATATGGTGATCCATGAGTTCCACGGCAGCGGGCTCATATTGCAGAGCTATCAGGTTGGCCCGAAGTGCGTCGTCGAGTGTATCCAGGTGTATGCATAAAAGGCCTTTTTCAGGAGGAGGCAGGGGTACCAGGTTGAGTTTTATTTCTGTGAAAAGAGCTAGTGTTCCTTCTGAGCCGCACAGCATCCGGGAAAAGTTGAAATGCTCTTCCCCCATAAAGGGTGATGTGTCGAGCAGCAGGTCCAGGGCATAACCGGTATTTCGCCTGGTGATGTCCGGGTCGGGGTATTGCTTTTGTATTTCCTGCTGGTTGCCGGGATCTGACAAAAGCCTGAAAATCTGCTGGTAGATCTTGTTTTCCAGGCTGCTGCCTATACATTTCTGCCTGAAGCCCTCTTTGTCGAGGGGCCCGAAAGTAACCTCCATGCCATTGGCAAGCATGGCTTTTATTTCCAATGTATGGTCTCTTGTACTGCCATATACCAGGGAGTGGGAGCCACATGCATTGTTTGCTGCCATGCCGCCAATCATGCAGCGGTTGCCGGTTGAGGCTTCGGGCCCGAAAAAAAGACCGGACGGTGCCAGGTGGCGGTTCAGGTCATCCAGGATCACCCCGGGTTGAACTTTCGCCCACCGTTCGCTGGTGTTGACCTCCAGAATCCTGTTCATATGTTTGGAGAAATCTGCCACGATCCCGTGACCTACTACCTGCCCGGCCAGTGATGTTCCCGCCGTACGCGGAATGAGGGGCAGCTGGTGTGCATGGCAAAACTCCAGGAGGTTTCTCAGGTCCTCATTATTTGCAGGCAGACAGACGGCAGCCGGCACTTCCCTGAAAACGGAAGCATCGGTTGCATAGAGCAGGCGGTAACTGATATCTGTATATAATTCGCCTTCTAACTTATTACGAAGATCTTCAAAAGGAATGGTTTCCGATCTGGCCATACCGAAATATGATTTTTAGCCTGCATTAATAATGCAGCCTGGATATCGCCGGGCATGAAACCCTGATGTTCTCAAAGGTACGATAATTCATACTACCGGTGAACATAAAAGACACCCTTGTTTTTGGCTTTTTGTTTATCTTCGTGCATCCGGGCAGTGTATATCCCGGGATACGTGGCTTTTAACCCGGTTCTTAATCAAAAAATTGCTGTTATGTCAATGATCGTTGCAGAAGACATATATAAATCGTACGGCGATCTCACTGTTCTGAGGGGTGTGAGCCTGTCAATTGAAAAAGGCGAGATCGTTTCCATTGTAGGCGCCTCAGGAGCCGGGAAAACTACCTTGCTGCATATCCTTGGCACACTGGATCGCTTTGACAAGGGGAAGATATTGATAGATGGCCGCGATATCAGCCGTTTGGGCGACAAACAGTTGTCGGATTTCCGCAACCGGAATATAGGCTTTGTCTTTCAGTTTCATCATCTTTTACCGGAGTTTACAGCCCTTGAAAACGTCAGTATACCGGCATTTATCGCTGCTGAGGGAAGGAGGGAGGCCGGGAAGAAAGCAACGGAGCTTCTGAGCATGCTGGGTCTATCCGGGCGGCTGGAGCATAAGCCCTCTGAACTCAGCGGCGGTGAGCAGCAGCGTGTAGCTGTGGCAAGGGCATTAATAAACGACCCTGTGGTAGTGCTTGCGGATGAGCCAAGTGGCAACCTGGATTCGGCAGCCTCCAAAGACCTGCATGAGCTGTTTTTTGATCTGCGCGACCGCCTCAATCAGAGTTTTGTCATCGTTACCCATAACGAGAGCCTTGCAGACATGGCCAACAGAAAACTTACCATCCACGACGGCCTTATTCTTTAGCCATTTGTTGCAGCTCTTCTTCACTGATAACGGGAATATCCAGCGACTGTGCCTTTTTGCGCTTTTCCGGGCCCATTTTATCACCGGCTACCAGGTAATGGGTTTTTGACGAAAGGCTGCTTTTCACTTCTCCCCCGTGCTTTGTGATGAACTCCTTGATACCGTCGCGCGAGAAGTTTGCAAACACACCAGAAACCACAAAAGACTTGCCCTCCAATGGACCACCGGCCGGCCGGCTCTCTTCCCCTGCGGTTGTATGAAACTGAAGGCCAGCTTCTTTAAGGCGTTCGATGATCTCCCGGTTGCCTTTGTCTTCAAAAAATGCAATAACGCTTTCAGCAACTTTTTCCCCAACATCCCGAACCTCAAGAAGCTCCTCGCGTGAAGCTTCATAAGGCTGTCGATGTTTCCAAAATGCCTTGCCAGCTTTTTTGCCATCGTCTCACCCAGATGCCTTATGCCAACAGCGTACAAGACCCTCTCAAAAGGCACGTTTTTTGATTTTTCGATGGCGTCAAGAATGTTTTTGACTGTCTTATCGCGAAAGCTGATCTTTTTTTCCTTCAGCGTGTCCGGGTTAATGATTGTTTTTTCCAGCCCGATAAGGTCTTTATAGGTAAGATCATACAGATCTGCAATGTTGTTGATTTTTCCCTTGCTGAGCAGCAACCCGGTTTTGCCCTGGCCAAGGCTTTCAATATTCATGGCCCTCCGGCTGATGAAATGTTCAATTTTTCCTTGTATCTGGGGCGGGCATCCTTCGCTGTTGGGGCAGTAGTGCACTGCCTGGTTCTTTTTGAGCTGAGTTCCGCACTCAGGGCATTGGGATGCAAAAGCCACGGGTTCGGCGTCATCAGGGCGCTGACCGGCATCCACTCCCGTTACCTTCGGGATGACGTCCCCGCCTTTTTCCACAAAAACGCGATCGCCTTTGTGAAGGCCGAGATCAGCCATCCTGTCTTCGTTATACAGGGATGCACGTTTCACTGTCGTCCCCGCAACAACAACGGGCTCAAGGTTGGCAACGGGTGTGACCGCCCCCGTCCGCCCCACCTGGAAACTTACATCTTTCAGAATCGTGATGGCTTGCTCTGCCTTGTATTTATAAGCAATGGCCCACCTGGGAAATTTGCTGGTGTATCCCATAGCCTCCTGCTGGGCATAGCTGTTGAGTTTGATCACCACCCCGTCGATATCATAGGGAAGTGAACTGCGCTTGTTTGCATATTCGTTGATAAACCCGAACACATCGTCGATGGTTTTGCACAGCCTTATATCTTCCGACACCCGAAACCCCCATTTTTTCAATGTCTGAAGACTCTCCCAGTGACTGCTGAAGGGCAGATCCTCTCCATAAGCCGCATATATAAAACAGTCGAGGTTTCGTGATGCAGCAATACCTGAATCCTGCACTTTCAGCGAACCTGCCGCTGCATTGCGCGGATTGGCAAAGACTTTTTCGCCCTTTTTTTTCTTTTCCCAATTAAGATTGAGAAAACTCTCGTGGGGCATATAGATCTCTCCCCTCGCTTCAAGCATTTCAGCAGGGTTGTTCCTTAACTTCAGCGGAACGGAGTGTATGGTACGAACGTTGGCGGTGATCTCATCACCCTGCACGCCGTCGCCCCGCGTCACAGCCCTGGCCAGCTCACCCTTTTCATAGGCCAGTGAGATCGCGACGCCGTCATACTTCAGCTCACATACATAGGCATACTCTTCATCTATGGCCTTTTTAATCCTCTGGTCAAAAGCCATAACCTCCTCGCGGCTGTAGGTATTGCTCAGCGAAAGCATGGGGTATCTGTGCCTGACAGAGGGAAATTTTTTGGTGATCTGCCCGCCGACGCGCTGGGTGGGAGAATTTTTGGAAGCAAACTCCGGATACTTGTTTTCCAGCCTTTGCAGTTCCTCCAGCATCATATCATAGTCGTAATCGCTGATGCTTGGGTCAGCAAGCACGTAATACCGGTAGTTGTGCTCGTTGATCTCTTCTGAAAGCTGTTCGATGCGTTCCTGTGCTTCCTTCTTTTCCATAAACCGTTATTTGTGTAGTAGTTATCAAAATCTTTTAGTGCCGGAGCTGCGTTTGTAAAAATATAAAAAATGCCGGGCAGACGGCCGGCATTTTTTATAGAAGGTAAAGATGCATACATTACGGGCCACCAATATACAAACTCAGGTTTCGGGAATTGATAAACATCACCGGAATTTTCTCCTTGTTGTAAAGAACCCTTTCCTCTTCTTTATTGAAGGGGTTACAGGTAAGTTTATCCGGGTCGGATGTAATCATGATGGCATCTGCATTCTGTGCTGTTGCATAGTCGATAACCTGCAGGCCAAATGACCCCTTTGGCTCCGAATGGCTGACCGTATATGGAATATTATGGTGTTCCATGATTTCGGTAAGCTGATTCAGGTCTGCCTTAAGCTTTCTGTCTGTTGACTCATCCCCGTAATTGTCAACAAAAATATCGAAGTGAGAACCGGCCGCCTGGTGAACAATTTTGGCCCATTTTACTTTTTGCTTTGAACCCGGCTGCAGATCAAGGGGATAGATGATTTTTTTGTAATCAATGCTGCCGGCAGGTTTTTGAATGACCACTACAGGTACGGGAGATTTTTTCACCACTTTAAGTGCGAAACTTCCCACGATCCACTGGATGCCTTTTTTCCCATGGGTCCCCAGGAAGTGAAGGAGGGCATCGTGCTGCTTGGCAACTTCTGCAATTGTTTTGAAAATGTTGCCTTTCTTTACCACCGTGATGTATTCGGTACCGTATTTCTGCTTAATATCCTCTCCCAGGGTTTCAAGCTTTTCAGTAACATAAGCCTCGGGTTTCTTTTCTCTCGTTAACATTCTGCGGGTGTACTTATCAATTATATGAAGCAAAAGCACCTTCCCGTTGAGGATTTTTGCCATCACAGCGGCATTGTCGATGGCAAAATCACTGATCTCGGTGAAATCTGTCGTGGCCATGACGATGGGTTGTTCAGGGGTGTCCATGTCGAATTTTTTTGTGAGTAATAAGATAAAGAACACAAACAGACCAACAAGTTACTAAAAATATTTTATTTGCCATAAACTACCAGGAGGTATTGTGTGATGGTTAGAAACCCGGTAAACTATAAAGGTTTGTATTTCCAGTTTTTATAGTTCGGCATGCAGCCCAGGTGCCGCGTTTGCCTCTGGCTGTTTCAGGGGAAAGGGTAGCCGGCAATCACTCTACCACCACGGCATGTTCATTCTCCTGTGCGTGAGCTCCGCTGACATGGCTCGTTTCATCCTGGCAGAATCAGCATCAGGGTTGCCGGGCGTGAGCTATCCCGGTTATTGCTGATGCCACGGCACGACCGGGCCGGAAGGCACCTTGCACGCAGCAGGATTTCGCCGGAGTTAACGGATATATGTTTTGCTGATGTTTTGCTGATGTTTTGCTGCTGTTTTGCTGCTGTTTTGGATGTGCAGGGGGATACAATGCGACTGCTGAAGGCCCGTGGGCCAAGTGGCATTTATCGCATAGGAATGCGATACAAAACGGAGTAAAGGAGCGACAGCCTGGTGTTGCTTCCGGACTTTCCATAACCGCCAATATAGTAAGGTTCCATCTCCGGTGCGGATGTGCTTGTGAGGAGCAATTTCCCGCGCAGGCTCCATCCCAGGAAAATATTATTCCATATTTCGGTTTTAAGGCCGATACCTGCTTCCAGCCAATGTGCCTGGAAGCTTTCGGGAGAAACAGACGTTTCATGGTCGCCCCAGTAGGGGTCAGGGATCACGATAAAAGGGGCCTCATGGTCTGATTTCCCGTATCCATAACGAAGCGATACCAGCAATACGTCGTTTGGGTTATCCGGGCTTCGTTCAAGTATGTTGAAGTCAGCGCCCAGGCGAAAAAAGTAACCGTCTGCCTGGTAGCGATGCGTTTCCTGTTGCACGTCGACCTGCATAAGTCCTGCTTCGATGGCAACGAAATGGCTTTTTCTCCATTCTATGTCGAGACTTATTTCACCCGTTAGTGTCTCGGGTTCGATCAGGTTTCTGGCAAATCCTGACAGATCTGCACCCAGTCTTGCCGAAGGGGTGAAAACCGTATCGTTCTCAGCGGTGAGGCTGTTACAGATCACCAGGAAGGGTATCAGGAACAAAAATCGTAATATGTTCATCAAGAGAATTGGTTACATAGGGCTCTTCTATTACGAGCCCTTCGATATAGTTTTCCGTAAACTCAATATTTGTCAGGGTAAAGAACATGGTAAATCCGCATTCTACAGATATGAGGTGTGTTTCCCGTTGGTATTCCAGCCACAGGGTGTCACGGGTTTCAAAAAAATCGATGATAAAGCTGCAGCTGTCTGCATTGGTATTTAGTGGTAATTCCAGTATAGACACCTGATAGAGGGTGTCGTGTACGGGCGTGTCTGGTTTTTCGAGTGTGAAAACCAGCAGGGAGTCAATGGTGGCCCACCACTCATCATTATCAAACGGATAGAAGCCGATGCGAAGGTCGTTGGCCGTAACTTCCTCGCAAACTTCGTCTTCCTGGCATGCTACCGGCACGAAAAGCAGGGCAGCCAGGGTAATGATCATCCACTGGCGGCCGTGAGGAAAGCGTGGTGCAGGTGTTTGCATGCAACAAAAGTAAGAAAAAAGAGTCAGGTTTAGTAAAATGCAAAGCCAGAGGGAATAATGCCTGTCTGCCAGCTGCCGGTTTTATTTCCTTCGGGATCATAGCGCAGCATATTTCCTGCCTGGACAAAATCGATCGGATCTGCCACGTAGATATCTCCCTGCTCAGTATCTACAGAAAGCCCGTAAAAAAAACGGCCGTTTGAATCAATAAACAGCTCTGCTTCCGGATTATCTTGTGAAATGTCGATGGTATATATATTGCCTCCCAGAAAGTACAGCGTTTTTCCTTGCGGGCAGATGCTAAGGTTACTGTAAAGCATGTCAGGGTCGTTCAGCTCTATTTCTGTTATGATATCGAGACTGCTCCGGTCAATTTCGTATACCCTGGGGTGTTCTTTAAACAAGGGAGATCCTCCAGCAAGCAACCAGAGATTATCTTTGTGGTCGGTGACCATGGATTCGGGGCCGGGGCCGACCATTATGCTGTCTGTAAATGCATCCGTTTCCGGGTCGATCTCATAAAGGTATCCCGACTGCATGCCGGTGACATAAATCTTGTCTCTCCAGGCTATTATGCCTTCCGTCCAGCCGTTAGCAGCGATCTTCCCACTCACCTCGAATTGTTCTAAATCGATGATGCTGACACCATTGGCAAAAAGATCACTTACATATCCCTTGCTGTGATCAGCGGTTGCCATATACCGGGGTGAGGTAAGGCCAGTGATCTTTCCTTGCCGCAGGCCTGTTGCCGGATCGATCACCTCTATCTTGCCCGAATTATTCACAACCAGGAAGGCAAGGGCGTTGTCTATGGCTATGGACTGGAAAACGTCGCCGAGAGGTTCACCATTAGCATTTTTAAAATGATTATGAATCACGGTGTCTTTTTCTGCAAGATAATAACTCAGCGAGGCGTTCCCCGATCCAAAGTTGCCTTCGTTTACAATAAAGATCTTCTCCCCATCACCGGTATCATAATTCCCCTCGCCGGGCTGGTCATCGTCTTTCTCGCATGACCATAAAAAGAAGGCGGGCAGAAACAGAATATATGTAAGCAAGTGTGTGTTTTTCATAACGTGTGGTTTATTGGTTAGTAGTACTGCGGTTGATTTTTGTTTTTTTGCGGGAACGGTTAATCGTTTTGCATGCGTCAACTCATTGCGCGCCCGCGTTTCCTGATGCTGTTATTTATTTGCGCTGCCAATCCTTATCCCCAGGCGAAACTGGCGCAGGGGCATGGGTCTGGCAGCCATGACCTCATATACTTCATTCCATATATTGCTGGCTGCCAAATAAAGGCTGATCCCATAATCTTTCCGGGAATAATGCCAGTGAATACTCGCATTGGCGGTATGATAAGGATCGAGCCAGTTTTTGTTGTCTGTGCTGGTATATCGCCTGCCGGTGAGCTTGTAATCAATGAAGAACCCGATGCTTTCATATTCTGCATGAAGGTTGTATCCCAGGGTATGACGGGGAACGTATATGAGCTGTTTTCCAACGGATGCATCTCCCGGGCGTGTTGCCCTCATATTTTTTGCCACGGTATGGTCATAGGTGACCACATGTGTCAGATCCAGGAGGCCAATTTCACTCAATGCTGTCAGACGGCTTTCCATGCCGTAGCTTTGTACTTCCCTTACATTTTCAGGAGACCAGTACGATGCATGTTGTCCGGGAACCCAGGCGATCCAGTCGGAAACTTTTCTATGGTATGTTGTAAGGGATGCGGTTTTGATAAACCCCGGGAGCCTGAATCTTTGGTCAAGGGTACCGTTGTTTTCAAAATACAGTCCGAGGTCCTGGCTCCAGCCTTTTTCCGGTTTCAGATCAGGGTTGCCGCCCGGCGACCAGTATTTGTCGTTGAAGTTGGGCAAACGGTAATTCCGGCCGGCGTTTGCTTTGATAAAAAGGGCGGGGGTGAGCCGGTATGTCAGGCCCAGTGAAGGCGAAAACGGGACAGCTTGTTCGCTGGTGAATTTTTGTCTGGCATTAAAAAGGATATCGAGTTTGTTTCTGGCCGGGCTCCATTTCAGTGATCCAAAAAGCGCTATGCTTTCTTCTGTATAACGGTCGTCCAGGTAGTCATCGGCACTGGCACGTATCCATCGCATCTGGATGCCTGTATTGGTCAGCAGGTTTTTTCTGTGGTACCTGCTCCACTCGGCTTCCTGTGTGATGCTTACAGATGCGGAGTGGCTTTCCCCGTGATTTTTGTCGTAGTACCTGATGGACTCATCAAACATGGCAGCGCGCCACATAAACAGGTGGTTGTTGAGCACCGATCGCCAGTGTGCGGTAACCCGTAGCGCCTGATCGTCCTGCAGGGCATCGGTATATTCCTGCATGAGGGGAGGGGGGATGTTCCTGTGGTTATCCTGAAACCACCATCTGACTGCCAGGTCGTGTCTTTGGTTTATGTTGAGGTGGCTTTCATGCAGCAGTCCTGTTTGCTCTATGGCGGCATGTTCCTGTGTCAGGGTGGGTCTGTCCGGTAACGAGGTGTGTTTGTAGAGGTACTCGTTACTGGCGTTTCGGTTAAAGATGCGTATACGGGTTGCCAGTCGGTTGCCACCCCATGAGAGATCCAATTGTTGCGTATTGTTGCCAGTATTAGCGGAGCTGACTGATGCTTTCCATAAAAAGCCCTGTTCAGTCGCTGTGGTGTTGTTGAGGTGTATGGCTCCCCCCATACTTCCGCTGCCCCAGAGGGCGCTGCCTCCTCCGTACTGCACGCCCACTTCGTCGGCAAACAGGATGGGAAACAATGCCAGGTCTGCCTGGCCGTGCATGGGGTTTTGCAGCTGAAAGCCATTCCAGAGCAGAGCTGTCTGGCCGGCTGAGCCGCCACGCAATGTTCCGGTGGCAAGGATCCCCGGGCCGTAATTTCTGACGTACAGACCGGTATGAGCCGCCAGCAGGACTTCCAGGCCCTGGTCATGATGGCGGTTTATCACTTCTTCGTCCATCATCTGTATGGTATGACCAGCTGAAAATGCACTAAGCCGCGATGCATGCACTTCGGTAGCCTCCAGTGTTATGACACTGTCGGGCTCCAGTTCGGTGCCTGCAAATAGCTGAATTGGCAGCAATACCCATAACATGTTCCTCATTGGAAGCATCATAAAAATTGTTTTACGGCAAAACAAGCGGGTGGGCCTTGGATTAGCTATTACAAATGCCTGTATGTAATGGCGGGCACATTTTTCGCTTTTTTCCCGAAAGCTGCAAACTGATTTTTGGTACAGGCAGGTCTTCTGACTTATTCCGTGTTTATCGCCTTCCCACCCTTGCCGGGCAGTGGCATAGCAGTGATAAACAACACATTCAGGAACTTACAGCAGCGGGAACTGTTCAGGATTTTCACCTGATTCCCTTTTCATCCGCTTAACCCGAACGGGTGGCGGAACCTGTGGATACAAAGGTAGCAATTTCTTTCATCCGGTCAAGTGCCCCACAGAACAATTTGTATAAGTTAAAATTCCACATGCGTTGGACGTGCTTATGTTCTGGCAGGGCTTTTGCCCGAAGGCCTGTACGGCAGCAAAATTCGCGGTGCGAAGCAAAAATCAGGGTAAAAGCCCCCTTCTTTGCGGGGGATAATCGATGTAGCAAGTAGTTTTATGTTGCATCTATTCGAAATCCCTTTACAGGGAATAGGATAGAAGCGGGGCTCAGGAGCCGGAGTTGAAATACTGGGCGATCCCCAGGCTTACCAGTTCAGTTACGGGCCGGCAATCCGGTTCGAGGATGCTTCCCCTGCTGTTTTTTGCCATGGCACCGCAGCCTCCGCCGCATGCAAGGCGCAGGTTGCATTGCCGGCATGCGTCTATAGAGCAGACATCGCGCTGCTGCCAGGTCTTGATCTTTTCCCGGATGTGAGTAACCTCCGGGTAAAACGTGCCAAGTTCTTCACCTGGCTTACCTGCTGTGGCAGTACAGCTGTATATCTTGCCAAGATGATCAAAAGCCCACTCGCTTTTGCATGCCGGACAGGCATCGAAGAGCGGGTCCGGAAGATGCCCGTTGTCTTTCAAAAACCGTGAAATGCTATAGGCCGGCCGGTGAAATTCAAGGATCTCCGGATGCTGTTGTACGAGCTTGTAAAGCTCTGAATAGAGAGACAGCCGCGTGTAAAGTTTGTTTTGAGCGCTGTGGCAGTGATGCAACTCATAGTTTCTGCCCAACTGTGTTTTAAACAATGGCGACTGTGTCCATCCTTTGTCAATGGCATAGCGTGCCAGGCCAGGAAGGGATTGCATGTTTTGCTTGTCGACTACAACACGCATGTTCACCGGGATCCCGGCATCCAATACCTGGTCGGTGGCAGAAACGATGCGGCTGAAACTCTTGCCTGTGCTTTTATGTTTTCGCCGGCTGTTGTGAACTGCCTCTGTACCGTCGAGAGTAACCTGGATCTCCCTGATGTTCACTTCAGAGAGGCGATCAAGATACTCAGCAAGATGATACCCGTTGGTTACTACGGCCAGGTCGAGGTGGCGTGCTTTGCACATCTGAAGGAAGTATGACAGGGAATCCCGGTATGCCTTGCCCGGTAACAGGGGCTCGCCTCCAAAAAGGGTAATATAGCATTGCCTGTGATCCAGGTAGGTATCCAGGTAATGAAAGAAAGCATCCGTAACCTCTTTGCTCAAACTATCAGGGGTTTCGGGATAGGGAGCCTGGTAACAGTAGGAGCAGTCAAAGTTACACAGGTACGTTGGAATAAAAAACACCTGAACCTCTTCGTTTTCACGCCTTTCCAGGAAGTCAACATAGGCCATCCTGTATCGCAGCTCCTCTTCTGCAGGATCCGCAACATAACCTTTTTTTATAAAATGTTCCGGGAAATCCCCACCATCGGGGTGATCAAGTGCTGTGAGCCCGGTTTTTGAAATAATATCGGCGTGACCGGATAGTATGTTTACAATGACATAGTTGTCGGTCCCTTCGATAGCCGAAATAATATTGTGCCCGGAAGCTTGCATAAACGGGTTTTGATCACCAGGTTAATCGTGGCAGCCGGCTTGAGCTACGGTGTTTTTTGCGCAGCATTGTGCCTCTGGTTTCTTTTTCCTGTTGGTTTCTTTGGTTTCTTTTCTGATCAAACTTTTCATAAGTAAGGTATTAAATAGAATGTATTTTTTTGCCATCAGAGAAACCCCTTGATGGTGAAACTGGCAACTTTGATCTGGCCTTTTTCATATGGCTTTGACTCTTCAAGGATCTCCACCTTCTTCAGACCGGCGCCACGGATATGCTCCAGGTACTGATCTTTTGTTTCTGCTCCTGCCCAGCATTCTGCCACCATGGCAGGGTCGCTCCTGAATTTCTCAGGCACGGGCTCTGTGGCGTAGATGTCACTGACAACAAAATAGCCACCAGGCTTGAGAAGCCTTGCCACCTCTTTCCATACCTTGTCCTGTTCAAGCGAATGGTTAATGGTGCAGTTGGATATGATCACATCTGCGATATCATCATCAAGATGAATATTTTCAAGTTCGGACTTGATAAAACGGATGTTTTCAAGTCCGAATTTTCCGGCCTGTTCTGCCGCTGTTTTCATCATCCCATCAGAAATATCCACGCCGTAAACAAACCCTTTGTCGCCGGCAAGCAGAGCCATTCGTATAACATCGTGCCCTTTGCCGCAGCCCAGGTCAATGCAAGTGTCACCTGCCCTGATGCGTGTCAGGCTGAACGCCCCTCCACAGGAAAGGCAGCAATCCTGCCCGGAAAGCTTATCATAACGATTTGCTATGCTTGAGGAATAGTTATTCATGGCCGCTGCGATCAAAAGTATGCATATAGGTGAATCTGTTTACAAAAGTAATAAAAAATGCAGGTTGAAAAATGACAACAACCATTATTATCTTGAAGGCATTATTACCTTGAAGGAATAATTATGGCGAGGATAATGTAGAACAGCAAGCCGATCAGTCCCATAAAAAACAGGATTACAAAAATAATACGCACGAGGGTTGGGTCCAGGTCAAAGTAATCGGCCAGGGCTCCGCAAACGCCGAATATCATCCTGTCATCCGTTTTCCTCAGTTTTTTATAGCTGTTCATAGGTGAAGTGCCAGGCAATTAATGATTAATTATCGAACACTCTCTCTGTGGGAGCGGCATTGTTTTTCCTGTTCCTCCTGGCTGCCGGCGATGTAGATGTTTCCTGCGGTGTTTTTGCAGTCAGGATAAGGAATCAGCCGGATTGTTTTATCCCGGTGTTCATTCTATTTGTAAAAGTATGAATTTTAAATTATTTCCTATTGCTGCCGTTGTATTGTTTTAACGGTTTACTGACTCTGAAGGCCACGATTGCGGCAAAAAAAAAGAGGTCGTCTCATAAGTTTATTAAGGCCTCTAAGAATTGAATTTTTGAAAAACTTTTCGGGTAGCAGCAAGAATAAAAAAAAAGAGGGAGTCTCTGACTTTTGAGACACCCTCTTTGCTGTAAGATATGTTCAGAACTACTCGAATGACTGGATAGCTTTACGAATGATATCCACGCACTCCATCAGTTGTTCTTCGGTAATCACCAGGGGTGGTGCAAAGCGGATCTTGTCGCCGTGTGTTGGTTTTGCGAGCAGTCCGAGTTCAGCCATTTTATGGCATACGTCTATTGCCTCTTTGCCTCCTTTTGGCTTGATTATGATGGCGTTCAGCAACCCTTTCCCTCTTACCAGTGTCAGCATGTCGGATTTGATGGCTCTTAATTCTTTTCTGAGGAGTTCTCCCAGTTTTTCAGAGCGTTCGGCCAGCTTTTCTTCCTCTATAACTTCCAGCGCTGCCATAGCAACTCTTGCGGCAACCGGGTTTCCTCCAAAGGTGGATCCATGCTGTCCGGGTTTAATGACCAGCATAACATCGTCGTCGGCCAATACCGCGGACACGGGATACATGCCTCCGCTGATTGCTTTCCCCAGGATCACCACATCGGGCCTGACGTTCTCGTGGTCACAGGCAAGCATTTTTCCGGTACGGGCTATACCGGTCTGCACTTCGTCGGCAATATAGAGCACATTATGCTTTTTGCAAAGGTCGTAGGTCTTCTTGAGGTAACCGCAATCGGGCACAAAAACGCCGGCTTCGCCCTGTATGGGTTCGAAAAGGAAACCTGCAACGTTAGGATCTTTCAGTGCTTCTTCCAGCGCACCGGCATCGTTATAGGGGATGCGGATAAACCCGGGCGTGTAGGGGCCATAGTCGCTGTATCCGTCGGGGTCGTTAGAGAAAGAAACTATGGTTGTGGTGCGGCCATGGAAATTGTTTTCCACCACTACTATTTTGGCCTCATTTTCCGGTACGCCCTTTTTCTGGTACGCCCATTTCCTGCAAAGCTTAATTGCTGTTTCAACGGCTTCGGCTCCCGTGTTCATGGGCAGCACCTTGTCGTAGCCAAACAGTTCGGTGATATACTTTTCATACTGCCCCAACACGTCGTTGTGAAACGCCCTTGAGGTAAGTGCCAGCTTTTGGGACTGGTCTGTAAGTGCCTTAACGATCTTCGGATGGCAGTGGCCCTGGTTTACGGCCGAGTACGCCGACAAAAAGTCGTAATAGCGTTTGCCTTCTACGTCCCAAACGTATACGCCTTCGCCACGTGATAAAACCACCGGCAAAGGGTGATAGTTATGTGCACCGTGCTTATCCTCCAGTGCTATCGCCTGCTGCGATGTAATCTTTTCTGTGGTATGCATAACGATACTCCTTTTGGTTTATAAGGTTATTATTAAAGAAACTATGCTGAAAATCTAAAGAAGCTCCAATCGGGAAACCGCAAATATAGCAAAAGCCTGCTGATAAAAAAACTATTCCTGAACCTTTTTTTGGTTTAATGTGAATTAATTAACAAAACTATGTGAAAAAGGTTATGAACAGCCTGACAGAACGGCAATTCCTGGTTTTTTTTACTCCCGGAACCGGTGTGAAATATTTTTTGATGGGATCATACACTCGTGTCGTTTCCCAAACCAGTGGTATCTGTTGCCGGGTGTATCAGACAAAAAAGCCCCTCCGTTTGGAGAGGCTTTTTGGGTGACTAATGGGATTCGAACCCACGACCCCCAGAACCACAATCTGGTGCTCTAACCAGCTGAGCTATAGTCACCATATAATTGCGGTGCAAAGATACAACAAAAATCAATCCGACTCAGGAAAAATAGCGAATTTTTCTCGTTCACGGGGCCTGCCGGGGGCTATTATTCTGAAATCGTTCCTTCAAACTGGTTTATAAAAGTTTCCAGGTCAGGGCTTTCTTTGTAAGCGCCTTCGTTGAAGAAAGCCAATACGGCTTCGAGGTTTGCGGGCGGGCGAAATCCCGGGATTGCGGTCAGCAGGTCCAGGTTCTCATCGAAAAAGGCGATCGAAGGATAGCTCATTTGACCCTGGAGCAGTGCAATGGCGAAACTATGGGCAGGCCGGCGTTCGCCCAGGTTTTCGTTTTCGAATTCGACTCCCCGGAACTCTATATTGTCTTCCTGTTCGGCATTGAGGTCGACAGCATAGAAGTTTTCGTTAAGGTACTCTGCAATTACGGGATGCGTATATGTTTCATTCTTCATGCGACGGCACCAGCCGCACCAGTCTGTATATACGTTCACAAATATCATCCTGGGCTCTTCCTGGATGAGGGCCTGGGCTTCCTCAATGGTAACCCATTCCACCTTAGCATCAGGGGTATCTGTTTTCCCCGCTGAGGCAAAGAGTACCAGGGCAAGTACTAAAGTTATAATCGGTTTAAGCATAATTATTTGGGTTTTTTTACAAAGGTAAACAACAATTACGATTTCGTTTGTAATAAACGCGTGAGCAAGTCATATTGTTTTTTAATTTTGTTTTTTTGATTTATGGGTGGGTTTGCCGCCGAATAATAGTATGTTTTATAAGAAATCCGGTATGAAGGCTCTCTCGCCAGGTCGCATTGCCTGGACGAGATTTATTCGTATTCCCACTGCTTTTGCAGGGTTGTGCTGGATATTTCTTTCTGCTGTATTTGCTGTATTTGCGTATCTTATCATACCCGACAATACACCGCATGCCAATCATCAGCAGCTGGAAATTGCCACGCATTCTCCCGGCAGCCGTATTACCGTGCTGCATATTACAAGAAACCAGGTTTATTCCCCACCGGGATTTATGCGGAAGCTTGTTTCCGGGAAGCCGCGCTCGGAGAACACCATCCCGCTTCACAGGTATTGGTTTCGCAGCGACACGCTTTTTTATGAAGCCTATGCCGGAGAACCGGGATTTCCCGGCATGGAGGGATTTGTTACGCTGGCAGACGTACTGTATGCCACTGACAGGCACGACCCTTATGAAAGGGCAGAGCAGGACAGCATCATTATCACCGATCTTTATGGGGTGACACACAGACGCACCATTGACGGCATGCGGGCTGAAGTGAAGGAGGAACACATCAGGGAGCAGCTTTTTTTACTTGGGACAGATCGTTTTGGCAGGGATATGTTCAGCCAGCTTGTTTTGGGGATCAGGGTCTCTTTGTCTGTTGGTTTTATTGCGGTTTTTATCTCCCTTGTGATTGGGATCACCCTTGGCAGTGTGGCCGGTTTTTTTCGCGGGTGGCTGGACCAGTTTATTGTTTGGCTAATCAATGTGGTGTGGTCGGTGCCTACCCTTTTGCTGGCTATTGCCATAACTTTTGCATTGGGAAAGGGGTTTTGGCAGGTATTTGTTGCGGTAGGGCTTACGATGTGGGTAGAGGTGGCCAGGGTGGTCAGGGGGCAGGTGATCAGTGTGCGCGAAAAAGAGTTCGTCGAGTCTGCCAGGGCGCTCGGCCTTGGCAGCATGCGTATCATCAGAAGACATATTTTGCCGGTAATCATGGGGCCCGTGATAGTGATCTCTGCTGCGAATTTTGCTTCCGCTATCCTGATAGAGGCCGGCCTCAGCTTCCTGGGTATCGGAGTTCAGCCCCCAATGCCGTCGTGGGGTACCATGATCAGGGAACATTATGGATATATCATTCTGGACAGGGCTTACCTTGCTATCCTGCCGGGGCTGGCCATTATGCTACTGGTGCTTTCTTTTATGCTTGCAGGGAACGGATTGAGGGATGCACTCGATCGCACCGCGAGGGATTGACTTTAAGCAACCCGCCTTTACCTTACTTTGCTGCCCAGCATGGGCACAAACCGGAAATACCCGTGACTCTCCTCTTCGGTACTTTCCTTGTCAATTTTAATGATACGCTTCATAACCTGTGTATCTCCTGTACCTATAGGGATAACAACTATACCCCCCGGCACGAGCTGATCAAGAAAGGCTTCCGGCAGATAAGGCGCTGCAGCAGTCACCAGGATCCTGTCGAAAGGCGCAAAAGCCGGCAATCCCTTGTACCCGTCTCCATAAAAGAGTTTTGCCTTGTAATTCATATCCTGGAGCAGTGCTTTTGTCTTCAGGAATAACGAATGGTGTCTTTCGATGCTGAAAACGCGGGCGCCCATTTCTTCCAGAATACATGCCTGGTAACCACTACCCGTGCCAACCTCCAATACCTTATGGCCTTTTTCCACCTTCAGGAGCTCGGTTTGGAATGCGACTGTGTAAGGCTGACTGATCGTCTGACCTGAACCAATAGGGAATGGCTTGTCCTGGTAAGCGATTTCCACAAACGATGAATCCAGGAAAAAGTGACGGGGAACGTCTTCAATGGCAGATAACACCCGCTCATCCCTGATACCCTTGGCACGTACCTCCTCAACCAGTTTATTTCTCATCCCTTTGTGCCGGTATGAATCTGTCAGACTTGTCATGATGAGTATGTATTTGTCTAAAGGGTTACGAAAATAATCATTTCGCACTCCATAAAAAAACCTATTTTTGTCAAAAATCAAAATACAAACAAAGGCAAACACATCCATGTCAAAAAAGATAGGCGTATTAGGAGCAGGTCATCTGGGAAAAATTCATATTAAATGCATCTCGGCTTCCGATCGTTTTGAGCTTGCCGGTTTTTATGACCCCGACGAAGAAACGGCAAAGTCTGTGAGCTCTTCATTTAATATCAGGCGCTTTGAGTCGGAGGACGACCTGATTGCTGAAGTAGACATTGTGGATATTGTCACCCCAACGGTTTCCCATTTTGGCTGTGCTTCAAAAGCTCTTAAACACGGAAAACATGTTTTTATTGAAAAACCCTTAACAACCACGCTCAAAGAGGCAAGTGATTTGATTGAACTTGCCGGTGAGGCCAATGTAAAGGTGCAGGTGGGTCATGTTGAGCGGTTTAATCCGGCTTATATTGCTGCCAGGCCCTATCTCAGGAATCCGATGTTCATCGAGGCACACCGCCTCGGACAGTTCAATCCCAGGGGAACAGATGTACCCGTGATACTCGATCTGATGATACATGACATAGATATTGTTTTGAATGTAGTGGATGCCGGCGTGAAAAAGGTAAGCGCCAGTGGGGTTGCCGTGGTTTCAGATACTCCTGATATTGCAAACGCCCGCATTGAATTCACCAGTGGGTGTGTGGCCAATCTTACAGCGAGCAGGATATCCATGAAAAACATGCGAAAGACCCGCTTTTTCCAAAAAGACGGCTATATCTCAGTCGATTTTCTGACAAAGGAAACACAAATCATTCGCTTGAAAGAGCTTGTAGCAAGTCCGGACCCCATGGCAATGGTTATTGACCTGGGTCCGGAAAAAAACCAGAAACAAATATGGGTTGAAAAGCCCGAGATCAAACCTATAAATGCCATTCAGACCGAACTGGAAACTTTTTACGACAGCATTGAAGAGGATACCGAGCCCCTTGTAAGCATAGCTGATGGGTATGCATCATTGGAGCTGGCTTATCAGATCATGGACAAGATATCAGACAATTTACAGGTGGTAGTTTCAGAGTGACACAGATTTGTGTAAAAAAGTCTGCTTTTCTGATATTGTGCACAAACAATATGTTCCGGAGGATGTCGTTATTTGTTTATAAGCTTCGGATGTTGCTTCATATAAAAAGATCCACATCAAACTTTTAACGGGTTGCGGCTGAATGTTTTCATAAGGCGATAATGATCCCGGCGGTCGGTTTGGCTTTGCCTGGCCCGCCGTGTTTTTATTTGTATTTTTTTGTTTACATATTAGGGGAAAAGAGGGTAAAAGGCCAGCAGTAAGTAGCTTTAAACAGTTCTAACAACCAAATTACTCAATGGAAAAACGGCTACAAAGGTTTTACATTATTTCATTCGTAGTACTGGACTTCATAGCTGCTGCCTTAGCCTGGCTAACCTTTATTTACCTCCTGGGTTCAGAAAACGATCATGCCTTTAATAACCTGAATGGCGGGGCTTTCAGCGGGGAACATCTTTTGTTCGGGCTTGTCATCATCCCTGTATTCTGGTTGCTGCTATATTACCTGAGCGGTTCTTATAAGAACATGTTCCGGCGTTCGCGGCTGGGGCAGTTCGGCCAAACCCTGCTGACTTCCATCATTGGCGTTCTGATCATCTATTTTGTGGTACTGCTTGACCAGACTGTCACCGCAACCAAAGGATATTACCAGTCATTTATTCTTCTTTTCTTCCTGCACGTCTTTTTTACAGCTACATTCAGGTTTATTCTGTCCACCCATATTATCCGGAAAATCCATAACCGCACCATCGGATTTAACACCATAATAATCGGGAGCCAGAAAAAGGCGATCGATATTACCAAAGAGCTGAATTCTCAAAAGAAGTCGGCAGGAAATAAGCTCGTTGGTTTTGTAAATGTGAGCAGGCAAGACGAATTTCCCATGGAGGAGCACCTTCCACGGCTTGGGGACACGTCGGATCTGCAAAAAATCATTGAGGAGTATAAGGTTGAAGAGGCTATTATTGCCCTTGAGTCGCGGGAGCATAAAAAGGTAAGCCGCATACTTACCGATCTTTATGCAAACAATGTGATCGTGAAGATTATTCCTGAAATGCAGGACATCCTTCTCGGAACGGTAAAGATGACCTCTATTTTTGGCACGCCCCTGATCGAGATCAAAGCGGGATTGATGCCTCCCTGGCAGCAGTCTATCAAACGCCTGATCGATATCTTTGTTTCCGTTTTTTGCCTCATTTTGCTTTCCCCGGTATTTCTTATAACAGCCATAATTGTAAAGCTTACTTCCAAGGGCCCGGTATTTTACAAGCACGAGCGTATAGGAAGGCATGGCAGGCCTTTTATGATGCACAAGTTTCGCTCGATGTATGTGGACGCAGAGAAAAACGGACCCCAGCTTTCGTGCGAGAACGATCCGCGGATCACTCCTTTTGGCCGGTTCATGCGCAAGGTAAGACTTGATGAGATACCTCAGTTTTACAATGTTTTGCGCGGGTATATGTCGCTTGTCGGGCCCCGGCCCGAACGCCAGTATTATATCGATCAGATCGTGAAAAAAGCTCCGGAATATAAGCTGCTTCAAAAAATCAAACCCGGCGTTACAAGCTGGGGACAAGTGAAATACGGCTATGCAGAGAGTGTTGATGAGATGATAGAACGACTGAAATACGATTTACTTTACCTGGAAAATTTATCGCTTGCCGTTGACTTCAAGATCATGATTTATACCCTCCTGATTATCCTGCAGGGGAGGGGGAAATAATTGTCAAAGCAGGCCTTCTTCAATTAATTGCACTATTTCCTCTATATCCCTGTCTTCCCCGTAAGGGTCGTATTCGGTTTTCAGGTTGTATCCGAAGAGACGTCCCAGCGATTGCCAGAAAAAAGCAGAGAACATTCCTCTGAATTCTCTTACTATGTCGTATGATGTATGCTGTGTTTCCCGGTCGATGAGTTTGATCAGTATCAGTCCCTGGGAAAAAGTTAGCCGCTTGAGGTCGTCTTCAAAGTGTTCGCGAAGTTCTTTCTCTGCCTGCTCTGTGTATTGCCTGCGTTCGCGCTCACTTTCCATTTCCATCAGGGCGTTGCTGTACTCGGTGAACATAATCCCGGCCAGGCGGGCATAGGGATACACCACTTTCACATTTCGCACGAGCCGGTCGTGCCTCCGGGCTTCACGCCGGCTGCCAAACTCCCTTGGAGCTACAACACTGACCGGATCCAGCTGCATCACAATGAGGGTGTCTCCATTTTGCACCCTGGCTGCCACGGTGATGCCCTGCTCCATGTCACGATCTCCGGCATATAATGTGTTTCCGGAGATACCGGCAGCCCAAAGCAGAACAATTGAGAAAACAGTCTTGTATGAAAATAAAGCGCCCATTTCTGATGTAATGAACGCTTTAAATTACAAAAAAATTATCCTTTAAACAAGTGGTTGAGCTGTATCATCAGGTCAGGGAAGGGTCTCAGGATGCGGCCCTGAGTCTGCCTGAGTGAGCTTTTTCAACTCGCTCTCTTGCATAGTCAAACGTCAGCCGGAACGTTTCCTGATCCGATTCGTCTGAAGGAATTTCATACATTGCATCCAGCATGATAGCTTCGCATATAGAACGCAATCCCCTGGCGCCCAGCTTAAACTCAACAGCCTTTTCCACAATAAAGTCAAGAACGTCGTCATCAACAACGAGTTTCTTGTTATCCATTTCAAACAGTTTAGTATACTGTTTCACCAATGAATTTTTCGGCTCGGTAAGGATCTGCCTGAGGGCATCTTTGTCGAGCGGGTTGAGGTGGGAGAGGACGGGTATTCTTCCTACCAGCTCCGGGATCAGTCCGTAGCTTTTCAGGTCCTGTGGTGCCACATACTGCAGGGCGTTTTCCCTGTCTATCCGCGCCGTCTTGTTTGCCCCATAGCCAATGGCATTGGCGTGCATCCGCGACATGATCTTTTTCTCAATTCCATCAAAAGCACCTCCGCATATGAATAGTATCTTTTGCGTGTTGATCTGTATCATTTTTTGTTCGGGGTGTTTGCGTCCGCCTTGCGGGGGCACATTCACCACAGCTCCTTCGAGCAGTTTGAGGAGGGCCTGCTGGACACCTTCGCCACTGACATCGCGCGTTATAGAAGGGTTGTCAGACTTTCTGCGATCTTATCAAGCTCATCGATAAACACGATGCCTCTTTCGGCGGCGGTAACATTGTAATCAGCAACCTGCAGGAGGCGAACCAATATGCTTTCCACATCTTCCCCCACGTAGCCGGCTTCCGTCAGCACAGTGGCGTCGGCAATACAGAAGGGGACTTTCATCATTTTTGCAATGGTTCTCGCCATAAGCGTCTTTCCGGTGCCTGTCTCCCCGATAAGTACAATATTTGATTTTTCAAGCTCCACATCATCGCCTTCGCCGTGCTGGGGATAGGAATAGTTGATGCGCTTATAATGGTTGTAAACAGCCACCGACAGCACTTTCTTGGCGTCTTCCTGGCCAATAACATACTGATCCAGGTGCTTTTTGATCTCGGCGGGCTTAAAGAGCTTGAAAGAGGGTATCTGTTTCTTCTCCTGCAAGGCTTTTTCTTCATCTACGATGTTTTTTGCCTGGCCTATGCAGCGCTCACAGATGTGGGCATCAATGCCCGACACCAGCATGTCCACATTTTTGGAGTCTCTGCCGCAGAAAGCACATTTTTTGCTGTCTTTTGCCATAATTGCTGTAATACGGTTATTATTAAGGTTGCTTTTCAGAGCGCGTTCCGGACTGCCTTATGAGTCTGATCCCTTTTTGTTCGAGATCAACACGTTGTCAATCATGCCATATTCTTTGGCTTCCTCGGATGTCATCCAATAGTCCCTGTCGGCATCCTTCCAGATCTTCTCATAATCCTGCTTGGAGTGCAGGGCTATTATCTCATACAGCTCTTTTTTGATTTTTTGGATTTCCCTTGCGGTGATCTCAATATCTGACGCCTGTCCTTCGGCGCCGCCCATGGGCTGATGAATAAGTATTCGGCTATGCTTAAGGCCGGTTCGCTTACCAGAAGTGCCTGCAGTCAGCAAAACGGCACCCATCGATGCTGCCATTCCAGTGCATATGGTCGCAACATCCGGGGCAATATACTGCATGGTGTCATAAATACCCAGGCCGGCATAAACAGATCCTCCCGGGGTATTAAGATAGATCTGTATGTCTTTTTTCGGATCAACAGATTCAAGGTAAAGAAGCTGAGCCTGAATGATATTGGCTACGTAATCATTAATGGGCACCCCGAGGAAAATGATGCGGTCCATCATGAGACGGCTGAACACATCCATGGTGGCAATGTTCAACTGTCGCTCCTCAATAATGGTGGGGCTGATGTAATTGCCCACTACCGAGGTGTAATCATGCATCGAAATGCTGCTAATGCCCCTGTGACGGGTTGCATACTTGTGAAAGTCATCTCTGTGGTTCATGATCGCTTATTTTTCGGTTTCTTTTCCGGCAGAATCATCTGCCTTGTCTGCCTTGTCTGCCTTGTATTTTTCGGTGACCAGCTTGACAAAGTCATCAAAACCCGTTTCTATCTCGTTTAGTTTCAGTTTTTCCTTGAAAAGCCCCATCAGCTTTTGATCAAAAAGGTGGTCATACACTTTTTTCACCTCGTCTTTGTTCGAAGCGATGTTTTTCACATACTCATCCAGAACTTCCTGAGAAACATCTTGCTGCCCGTATTGTTTGAGCTGAGCCCTGATAAAGTCCTCCAGGTGTTTGTTCACCTCCTCGGGTTTTACCTCAATTTCGTATTTTTTGATGAGGTGGTTTTCCAGAAGCTGCCACCTGAAAGAGTCAGAAAACTGATCGAACTCGTTTTCAACTTTTTCCTCTGTAAGCTCTTCTTTATTTGTGTCGAGCAGCCACTTTTTAAGAAATTCTTCCGGCAGGGGAAGCTCGGTGACTTCAAGCAGCTTTTCCATTACCAGGTTCTTGAAATGCTTGTCGGCATCAGCCTGGTATTGTTTCCCGATTTGGCTGGCCAGGGCTTCCCTGAACTGTTCTTCTGTTTGAATATCGTCGTCGGGCATGGCTTTGGCAAAAAGCTCCTGGTTTAATTCGGCCGGTTCAACCCTGCTGATGCTTTCTATGGTAAAACGAAACAGTGGTCCGTAGTTGCCCAGGTCTTCCTTTTTCAGACCTGTCATTGCGGCAGCTTCTGTTTCCGACCCTGTTGCCTTAAGTACGTCAAAAACTACCTCTGCGCCGGGCTTGGCACCAATAAGTTGGTTTTTTACGTCTTCATCCCTGACATACTGTATCATAAGGTTCGACTTATGAGTATGCCCCTCGGTTTTCGGGGTCGTCTCGTCAGCCATTTCAACAAACTCCCCATAAAGGACGTCCTCAGCTTCAGACACCCCCGGGTTGGTCATCTTGCCATACCGTTTGCAAATATCTTTTACGTAATTGTCTACAACTTCATCCTCCACGATGATCTTGTGATAGTCCACCTCGATATCCTCATTGAGGTCAAGGTCAACATCCGGAGACAGGCCAACTTCGTATTCAAACTCAAATTCGGTCTGGTTATCCCAGTCAATGTTGTTTGCCTTCTCAAGGTCGGGCAAAGGGTTTCCCAACACGTTTACCTCATTATCTTTAATATAGTTGTATACAGCATCAGCCAGAATTTTGTTAACCTCCTCGACAAGAACGCTTTTGCCATAAAGTTTTTTGACCATGCCCATTGGTACTTTCCCTGATCTGAACCCGGGCATTTGTGCCTTTTTTTGGACATTTTTCAACTCCTTATCTACGTTTTCGCGATAGTCTTCTTCCTTAAGCCTGACTTTGATAACTGCTTCCAGTTGATCTTTTTTCTCTTGATGGATTTCCATTCTTTACAGTTCACTTTTGCATAGAAGGCAACGATACTGCCTTGATATGCGGTTAGAATTTAATTGTTGTGGTATTCTTGGTTATAAGGCAAACGCGCAACGGGCATTCATCTTAAAATGTAAACAACCCCGCCAGAACATTGTCTTTTACGGGGTCAAGTATTACCGGAGTGCGGATGGAGGGATTCGAACCCCCACGCCTCTCGGCACTAGATCCTAAGTCTAGCGCGGCTACCAATTACGCCACATCCGCGTTTTAGCTTGCAAAAATACAAATTATTTGGCAATTATGGATGTCAAAATACCTTAAAAAAAAGTCAGGCATCAGGCGGAGCTTCGAGGGGGAGGGTAAAAGTAAAAACCGAACCTTTGCCCAGACTGCTTTCGAGAAAAATTTCACCGCCCTGTTTTTTCGTAAACTCCCTGCAAAGCAATAAGCCTAAGCCGCTTCCCTTTTCATCGTATGTACCATACGTGCTGAACAGTGATTCAATATGAAAAAGCTTCTTCTGGTCTTCGGGTGAAATACCTACACCCTGATCTTTGATGCTGACTTGAAGCATCCCGTCAGTCTTTCCGGAGTATATTTCAACCTCACCGCCCGGATGGGAGTATTTCAAAGCGTTTGAGAGAAGGTTTCTGATTATGGTTTGGGTCATGTTAATATCACCAAAAACCTTACAGGCCTCAACCTTCTCACGGACTTCAATCCCCTTCTCCCGGGCAGCTTCTGAAAACAAATTCACAGTCTCGCTGATGACAGACGTTATCTCAAAATATTCAGGGCTGTATTTGATTTTCCCTGTTTGCGTGCGCGACCATTGGAGTAAATTCTCCAGCAGGTTGTTGATCTTTAAAACGGCTTTGTCCAGTTCCAGGGCAAGTTCGTGTAACTCATCCTTGCTCAGACTTTTAATATCCCTTTTTAAAATCCGGGAAAAGCTGACGACAGAGGCAAACGGATTGCGGAGATCGTGCGAGATAATCGAGAAAAACTTATCTTTTGTTTTATTGACTTCAATTAAATGTTGTTCCGACTCTTTAAGCCTTGCGTTCAGATCTTCAACTTTTTTCTTCTCTTCTATCAGGTTGTTGTTAACCTCCTTTAAGCGGTTGTTGGAGAGAATGATCTCTTCTTTTTGTGACTCCAGGATCCGGTTTGTTCTTTTGGTTACCCTGAACCGGTAATAAAAGGCAAAGGCAAATCCCAGTATGAGGACGATAAAGACGATCAGGAACTTTAAAAACAGTCTTTGCTTTTCTATACTGAGTTCGGCAATTTCATTTGATTTTTGAAGCAATTCGATCTCACTTTCTTTTCGTTCCCTGTCGTAAACCAGCTGCAGCTCGATGACCCGTCGCCGGCTTTCTTCATCGTGCAGGCTGTCACGAAGCTCAAGATAATCCTTTTGGTATTGATATGCGCTTTCGAAGTCATTAAGATCTGCCTTCAGTTTGCTTAAATGGTAATAAATATTTAAACTCAGGGAAGGAATGTCCAGCATTTCAGAAATCTCCAGACTTCTGTCAAAGTATTCCTCAGCACGCCCAAAGTCATTTTGTCCTGCATAGACTTCACCAATCCTGGATAATACCCTTGACATGCTCCTTTTGTCTTCTACCTGGTCATACAGCAACTTTGCCTGCTGTAGGTTTTCCATTGCTTTTCCTGGTTCCCCTTTTTTAAAGTAGAGATATCCAATATCTTTTAAGGTTGCAGCCAATTCACGATTATAACCAGCTTCTTTTCTGATAGAAAGTGCGCGCTCAAAATAGCCGAGGGCTTTTGTCAGTTCTCCCATTTCCTGATAAACGGCCCCCAGGTTATTCAGAGAGTGACCAATACCTATATTATCATGCAAGGACTCGCTTATTGCAAAAGAACGCCGATGAAGCTCTATGGCCTCATCATATTCTTTCTGCCGCATGTAAAGTACCCCCAGATTGTTGAGCACCATAGACTGATGAGTGAGTGAGTCCATTTCTTCAAATTCGCGCAGGGCCTGAAAATAATACTCAAGTGCTTTTTCAAAATTCTCCTGGCCGCTGTACAGAATGCCCAGGTGGTTCAGTGTGCGGGCAAAACCAAATGCATATTCGATCTCTTCTGCAATTTTTTGTGATTCCAGCAGGTAATCAAACGCATCGCTGAAGTTGCCCATCCGCCAATGAATATGGCCGATATTGGCAAGCAGCGTCCCCGTGCATTCGGCACAGCTTATGTCCCGTGCATAATCGAGGGCTATCTCAGAGTAGGTGAGTGCCTTTGATGTGTTCTTGCTTCTGAGTTCCCACCCCACCCGCCTGTAAGCGTCCATTAGCAGGGAATCTTCAACGGTTTTTTCTTCAATTACCTGCATCAAACTGTCAATTTCGAAAGGGTACTCGTTTTCCCTCATGACCGGATTGTCAGCTTTCCCAATGGAGCAAACCAATCCGGCTACAACAAAAACAAGTATATGTTTCAAAATTATCATGATGCGCACATTATAAATGCGTTTGCTATAAGAACACAGCCAATCTGTCACACAAAATTAGGAAATCTTCTCTGTAATAAATCACAATTTATAAACTAACCTCTCTTTTAAGCGAAAATTTATAACAATGTATAGATTTCTGATGTTTTTTGCCCGTAAGACTTTTCTGATAAAGTATTATTCAATATTTATCCCGGCTATGGCTTCATTGATATTAAGAAGGGTATCGCCAATTTTCTCACAGGAAGTTATGAGTTTGTTAAAATAGAAAGCACTTTTTACATGGCTCGGGTCTTTTTCCATGTCGTCGATTACGGCTGTACGTACCTGATCCCGAAAAGCGTTGATCTCTTTCTCCATTTCATTTGCTGTAGGAAGCGACTTCCGGGCTTCAAGGCTGCTTACCTGCATATTGTTAAGGGCCAGTTCAAAGGCATTGTTGATGAGTTTAAACATCTCGAAAAGGTCGCTTCGTTGTGCAGGGGTGAAATAGATCTTTTCCTTTCGTTTTTCTGCCAGCAGTGAAGACATTTTGTAGCACATATCCCCGATCTTTTCCACTTCGCTGCTGACGATTCGCATACGGCGCAGTTCTTCAGCTGCCTGGCTGCTGAGTTGTTTTCGGGAAATCTTTATCAAAAAGGTTGTGATCTCTACTTCGACCCGGTCGGTGATCTCCTCATATTTGCTTACTTTTTCCAGGATGTTCTGGAATTCTTTTTTATCGGTTTCAATAATGGAGGCAGGGATAAAGTTAAACATCCTGTGCGCGAGTTCTGCATACTTTCTGACCTCCTTTTTGGCCTGGAAAACAGAGAGTTCTGCCATGTGCAGGAATCCGCTGCTGAAGTACTCGAGATGGGGCCTTTCAAATTTTTTGCCCCTGGAGGGCAGTATATACTCTACGAGTTTTACCAGGTATTTAATAAAGCCGATAAGGAGAATTGTATTGGTTATGTTGAAAACGGTGTGAAAAATTGAAAGTCCGATAGGTATTCTTGTTGGGTTGACCATAGGCGAGCCCATGCCAAAATGTATCATCCCCCGGTCTATAGTGTTCAGGAAAAGACTGAATACCAGCAGCATCCATATTATCCCCAGGATGTTGAATATAAGGTGTGCCATCGCGGTACGCTTGGCATATACGTTTCCTACGAGTGCTGCGAGGTTGGCTGTGATCGTTGTACCAATATTTTCACCCAGGACGATAGCTGCGCCGTGTTCGAATCCTATCCAACCGTAATTACACAGCACTATGGTTAATGCCATTGTAGCACTTGACGACTGGAGGATGATGGTAAGCAGGGTGCCAAGCCCCAGGAATATGAAGGTACTGTAAGGTCCGTATTCGGTAAGGTCTTGCAGGAAGCGAAACATCTGGGGGTTTGTTTCCAGGTCTGGTACGGACCCCCTGAGAAAGTCAAGCCCCATAAAGAGCAGGGCAAAGCCAAGCAGCATTTGCCCCATTGAGTTGAATCGTTCCCGCGAGTTAAGCAACAGCGGGAAGCTGATTCCTATCAGCGGGATGGATAACGCTGATATGTTCATTTCGAATCCCAGCAGAGATATCAGCCATGCCGTTGTGGTTGTCCCGATGTTGGCACCCATGATAACACCGATGCTTTGCACCAGCGACATCAGGCCGGCGTTAACGAAACTTACCACCATCACGGTGGAAGCGGAAGAAGACTGAACAAAGGTGGTAAGCAAAAAGCCGGTGAGGACTCCCATAAAGCGGTTGTTTGTCATGGCGGCAAGAATGGAGCGCATCTTGTCGCCGGCAAACTTTTGAATGCCCTCACTCATCGTTTTCATTCCAAAGAGGAACAAGCTCAATGAGCCAACTAAAGTGAGGAAATCAAAAAATCCAAAGTCCATACCGGCCGTTATTGCTTAACCAAATATCAGGTTGTTGATATTGCCTCTGCGGCAAATATCCGCATTTTTTTCAATCCTGCTGGTAATTTTTCACGAGTCTTCCCTTATTTTGAAAACCGGAAAGATTTCCCGGGATAACCTGCAGTATTGCCGAGAATTTCCTCTATGCGAAGGAGTTGGTTGTATTTGGCAATTCTCTCTGAGCGGCAGGCAGATCCTGTTTTGATCTGACCGGTACTGAGAGCCACAGCCAGATCAGCAATAGTGGTGTCTTCTGTTTCCCCTGAACGGTGAGATATTACAGCGGTATAATTGTTCTTGTAGGCAAGGTTTACTGCCTCAATAGTCTCGGTCAGGGTTCCAATCTGGTTTACCTTGATGAGGATGGAGTTGGCCACATCGCTGTCAATGCCCTTCTGCAACCGGTTTACATTGGTAACAAAAAGATCGTCTCCGACAAGCTGAATCTTTGAACCGAGTTTTTCGGTCATAATTCTCCAACCATCCCAATCATCTTCATCCATGCCGTCTTCAATGGATATAATGGGATATTTATTTACCCATTCTGCCCAGTAGTCAACCATTTCAGCCGGAGTGAGTTTGTCTCCGGTTGACTTATGCAGGTGATATACTTTTTCTTCTTTGATAAAGTATTCACTGGCGGCGGGGTCGAGCGTCAAAAATATATCCTCGCCGGGTTTATACCCTGCTGTTTCAATAGCTTGCAGAATCAGCTGCACCGCTTCTTCATTTGATTTCAGGTTGGGAGCAAAACCGCCTTCGTCTCCCACATTGGTAGCATAGCCTTTTTTCTTCAGCACTGATTTCAGGTGATGAAAGATCTCTGCGCCCATACGGATCGCCTGTGAAAAGGATTCAGCGCCGACCGGCATGATCATGAACTCCTGAAAGTCGACCGAATTGTCTGCATGGGAACCTCCGTTCAGGATGTTCATCATGGGCATGGGCAGGGTCCTGGCGTTAACGCCTCCGACGTAGCGGAACAGCGGCTGTCCTGTCTCCTGCGCTGCTGCGTTGGCAACTGCAAGAGATACACCCAGGATGGCATTGGCACCCAGTTTTTCTTTGTTGGGAGTACCATCGATATCGAGCATCATCTGGTCGATCAGCGCCTGGTCGGTTACGTGAAACCCCTTGAGTTCGTTGTTCAGTGTGGTATTCACATTATTGATGGCCTGCATTACACTTTTGCCCAGGTAGGTGTTTTTGTCGCCGTCGCGAAGCTCAACTGCTTCGTGCACTCCTGTTGATGCACCTGAGGGTACGGCAGCCCTGCCGAGGATCCCGCTATCGGTGATTACTTCGGCTTCTACTGTAGGATTTCCTCTTGAGTCGAGGATCTGTCTTGCATGAATATTAATTATTGTACTCATAATCTTCTTGTTTTAAGGTTTTTAGCTTATTTTGATTTTGGCCATAAAGATACACATAGCTCTTCAAATAAAAAAGGATAAAGCGTTTATGATGCTTTATCCTTTTTTTATGATGGGTTATCCAGATCGCTTATTGATCTTTTTTCTCTTCTTCCGGGGCGTCGCCGCCAGTTTGTTTTGTTTCGCCTTTCTTTTCCTCTTCTGGCTTTTCGCTCTTTACGGCTTTTGTGTCCTGTTTCTCTTCAGGCTTTTCTTCTTCTTTTACCTCTTCGGCCGCAGTTTTTTCCTCAGCAGCAGGATCTTTTTCCGGCTTTCCGGCTTCGGGTTTGTCTGCTTCCTTATCTTGCGCTGGTTCAGGATCAGAAGTTTCTTCTGCTTTCGGTGTTTCTTTTACGGCTTCCGCGCTTTCTTTTTCCTCTTTAGGCGTATCTGCTTTTGCTTCGGCCTGGACCTGATCGTCAGCAGGTGTTTCCGCTGGTTGCTCCGGGCCAGCCTCATCGGTTTCTGCTGCCGGTGCTGCCGTATCTGCTACAGGCTGCTCTGCTGCTGTTTCTTTTTTCTTGCCTCTGCGGCGTCCCCGTCTCGTGCGTTTTTGTTGCGTTTCCTCGTCTGTGGCCAGCATTGCGGTATTGTAGTCCACCAGTTCGATGAAACACATCTCAGCTGCATCCCCTTTGCGGAAACCGGTTTTCAGTATGCGGGTATATCCTCCCGGGCGGTCGGCCACCTTTTGAGCCACTTCGCGGAACAGTTCACTTACAGCATGTTTGTTTTTCAGATAAGAAAACACCATGCGGCGGGAATGTGTGTTGTCAGTTTTCGACCTGGTGATCAGGGGTTCCACGTATGTTCGAAGAGCCTTTGCCTTTGCCACTGTGGTATTGATACGCTTATTCAAAATCAGTGCTGTAGCCATACTCGACATCGTCTCCTTCCGGTGGGCAGCTTTACGGCCCAGGCTATTGATTTTCTTTCTGTGTCTCATTTCTGTTAATCCTTATCCAATTTGTATTTTGAAAGGTTCATTCCAAAGCTGAGGTTCTTCGATTTGATCAGTTCCTCAAGTTCTGTAAGGGATTTTTTCCCGAAATTCCGGAATTTTAAAAGGTCATGCTTGTTGAGGGTGACGAGATCCGCCAGGGTCTCAACATCTGCAGCCTTTAAGCAATTAAGCGCCCTGACTGAAAGGTCCAGATCCACCAGCTTGGTTTTAAGAAGCTGTCGCATGTGCAGGGAGTTTTCGTCAAACTCTTCACTGCTCGCCTTTTCTTCCTGGTCAACGGTGATTTTTTCGTTGGAGAAAAGCATGAAATGCGAAATCAGAATATGTGCTGCTTCTTTTAATGCATCTTTTGGTGTGATCGACCCATCGGTTACTATGTCAATTACGAGTTTCTCATAGTCGGTCTTCTGCTCCACGCGGTAGTCTTCGACATGAAAAGTAACATTTTTGATGGGGGTGAAGATCGAATCCATGGCAATAACGCCTATGGTGGGATTCAGTCCTTTGTTCTCTTCGGCAGGCACGTAGCCTCTTCCTGTTTCCACTGTCATTTCCATGGAAAGGTTTACATCCTTTTCCATGTTGCAAATTACGACATCAGGATTCAATACTTCGAAATCTGACATTGTCGCGTCAAATTCACCTGCTTTCAGTTGTGTTTTGCCGTTTGCCTGCAAGGAGAACTTCTCCGATCCGGTGTCTTCTGTTTTCTTTCTGAACCTGATCTGTTTGAGGTTAAGAATGATCTCAGTAACGTCTTCCACCACACCTTTAATGGTAGAAAACTCATGATCAACACCTTCAATTTTTACTGAAGTAATGGCATAACCTTCCAGTGAAGAGAGCAGTATTCGCCGTAACGCATTGCCAATAGTGATCCCATACCCAGGTTCCAACGGCCGGAATTCAAATTTTCCATGACGCTCGTCGGATTCAAGCATGATCACTTTATCCGGTTTTTGAAATGCTAAAATTGCCATTGGTGTTTCGTTTTATGGTTCAATTATGTTGGAACAGATTACTTGGAGTACAACTCCACAATCAACTGCTCTTTTATATTTTCGGGAATAAGGTCTCTTTCCGGGAAGTTGAGGAACTTTCCTTTTTTCATATCCTGGTCCCATTCCAGCCAGGAGTATGTTGTTGACCGTGAAGACAAAGATTCAACGATGGCTTCCAGGCTTTTTGACTTTTCCCTTACGCCGATGATGTCTCCGGGTTTCAATGTATATGAGGGGATATTTACCACCCTGTCGTTAACGGTGATATGGCGATGGGTTACCAGCTGGCGGGCTGCTCTGCGTGTAGGGGCAATACCGAGGCGATAGACTACATTGTCGAGACGGCCCTCCAGCAGCTGGAGCAAAATTTCGCCGGTAATTCCTTTATGCCGCACCGCCTTTTTAAAAGTGTTCAAAAACTGCCTTTCAAGAAGGCCATAGGTATATTTTGCCTTTTGTTTTTCAAGAAGCTGCACCCCGTATTCGGATTTTTTTCTGCGCTTCTTCATCTGGCCATGCTGGCCAGGGGGATAGTTTTTCTTCTCAAATGCTTTGTCTGCACCAAAAATGGGATCACCGAATTTGCGTGCGATTTTCGTTGTCGGACCTGTATAACGTGCCATATCTTTGTGTTGATTCTATATTATTAAACAAACGGGTAAAAGTTCTTATACCCTTCTTCTCTTCGGGGGACGGCATCCGTTGTGCGGCAACGGGGTCACATCCATGATTTCTGTTACTTCCAGGCCGGCGGAGTGAAGGGTACGGATAGCCGACTCACGGCCGGATCCCGGGCCTTTTACAAACACCTTGATTTTTCTCATGCCTGCATCGTAAGCAATCTTTGCTGCATCGCCTGCTGCCATCTGGCCTGCATATGGGGTGTTTTTCTTTGATCCCCTGAAGCCCATCTTACCTGCCGACGACCACGATATGACCTGCCCCTGCTGATTGGTAAGAGTCACAATGATATTGTTGAAAGAAGCAAAGATATGTGCCTGACCCTGAGGCTCTACCTTGGCTACACGTTTCCTGGCACCCCTTGTGCCCTTGCTTGATTTTGCCATAGTTTGTGTTGGTTTATTCTGCTGATCATGAGGTGCATGATGCATCATGCACCTTCATCATTACATTTATGTGTTATTTGGTGGCCTTCTTTTTGTTAGCAACCGTTTTTTTCTTGCCTTTACGGGTACGCGCATTGTTCTTGGTCTTCTGACCGCGCAAAGGCAGCCCGATACGGTGACGGATGCCACGGTAGCAACCAATGTCCATCAGGCGCTTGATGTTCATCTGAACTTCTGAGCGTAATGCACCCTCTACCTTGAAGTGGTCGTTGATCACATTACGAACCTTGGTGATCTGCTGATCGTCCCATTCTTCTACTTTGAGATAGGGGTCAACTTCGGCTATTTCAAGGATTTTCAATGCATTGCTCTGGCCAATGCCATAAATGTATGTAAGGCCTACAAAGCCTCTCTTGTTTTTTGGAATGTCAACTCCAGCTATACGTGCCATATTGTTTCCTTTGTGTTGTTTTTATCCCTGACGCTGCTTAAACTTGGGGTTTTTCTTGTTTATTACGTAAACCTTACCCTTCCTGCGTACTACTTTGCAATCGGAGCTTCTCTTTTTTACCGACACCTGTACTTTCATTTGTCTGTGTTTTTATTGTGTGTGCTTATTATTTATACCTGAATGTGATGCGACCCTTGGTCAGATCATAGGGAGACATCTCCACTTTCACTTTGTCGCCGGGGAGTATTTTGATGTAGTGCATGCGCATCTTCCCCGAAATGTGGGCGGTGATTACATGACCGTTTTCAAGTTCTACCCTGAACATGGCGTTGCCCAATGATTCGATGACAGTACCGTCTTGCTGTATGGATGGTTGTTTTGCCATAGTTACTCCCGAATGATGGTTGTATTGTGTGTGTTCTTTTCCAATGCTTCTTCGATGAACGCGAAAGTGGACAGTGGCTCGGCTTTACCGTTAATAACAGCTACGGTATGCTCATAATGACCCGAGGGCTTCCTGTCGGCTGTGCGGATTGTCCATCCATCTTTTTCCTGCACAATAAACCTGTTTCCCATATTGATCATAGGTTCAATGGCAACTACCAGCCCATCCTTCACTTTTTCACCCCTGCCTCGTTTGCCATAGTTTGGCAGCTCAGGGGGCTCGTGAAGTCTTTTTCCCACGCCATGACCAACAAGTTCTCTGACCACTGAATAGCCTGCATTTTCAGCTATTTGCTGGATTGCCCAGGAAACATCACCAAGTGTATTGCCCACTTTTGTTTCTGCAATGCCTATCATCAAACACCGGTACGTTGTTTCCAGCAATCGTTTTTTCTCCGGGCTGATCTCGCCGACGGCATATGTGTAAGCGGAGTCACCATAATAGCCGTTGAGAAGGACGCCACAGTCGATCGAAACGATATCGCCTTCCTTGAGTATCCTGCCACCGGGAAATCCATGCACCACCACCTCATTGGGGGAAATACAAAGGGTATATGGAAACCCCTGATAGCCTTTGAAGGCTGGAACGGCAGCATGATCCCTGATAAACGATTCAGCAATGCTGTCCAGTGCCAAAGTGCTTATGCCGGGCCTGATATGCCGGGCAAGCTCTCCATGGGTTCTTGCAACAAGTAAAGAACTTTCGCGTATACAATCAATCTCTTCTTTGGTCTTGTAATGAATCATTCTCATTAGCTTTAGCCGGTCATACCTATGGGTGATGAGCGGCCTTTTATGCGCCCTGACTTGGTCAGACCATCGTAGTGACGCATTAAGAGGTGACTCTCAATTTGCTGCAGCGTGTCCAGTACCACACCTACCATAATAAGCAGGGATGTACCGCCAAAGAATTGCGCAAATTGAGCTGTAACACCAAAGATTGACACCAGTGCCGGCATGATGGCTACAAAAGCCAGAAACAGTGAGCCTGGCAGGGTAATCCTTGACATTACGTTATCAATGAACTCAGCAGTCCTCTTACCTGGTTTCACACCGGGGATAAAACCGCCGTTTTTCTTCATATCCTCTGCCATCTGATTGGGGTTTACCGTGATCGCTGTATAAAAGTAAGTAAACAGGATGATCAGGATGGCAAAGGTAAAGTTGTACCAGAAACCTGTAAAATCAGACATGGCAGCGGCAAATCCTCCCAGTGCTTCCGAAAAACCGGCAAGCGTGATCGGGATAAACATGATCGCCTGGGCAAAAATGATGGGCATTACGCCGGCTGCATTTACCTTAAGGGGTATATACTGCCTCACACCTCCATACTGCCTGTTGCCTACCACGCGTTTTGCGAACTGTACCGGTATACGCCGCTGGCCCTGTACAAGCAGGATGACCAGCACGACCACTGTCATCAGTATGATGAGCTCGGCAAGGAAAACAACAAGGCCTCCTCCCGCCTCTTCCATACGGGCCACAAACTCAAACCCCAATGCGTTGGGCAGCTGGGCAATGATCCCGATCATAATGATCAGGGAAATACCGTTGCCGATTCCCCTTTCGGTTATCCTTTCACCCAACCACATTACAAACATAGTGCCGGAAATCAGAATGATCACCGAAGATATATAAAAATACAGCGTTGGACCTTCCATTGTAAAGGGGGCAACTGCCGTGGGGCCTACCTGGCTTACGAGGTTTGCGAGATAAGCAGGTGCCTGGGCTGCAGTGATGAAAACAGTGAGGTACCTTGTGATCTGGTTGATCTTTTTGCGTCCGCTTTCACCTTCTTTCTGCAGCCGCTGAAAGTAAGGAACGGCCACACTGAGCAGCTGTATCACAATAGACGCACTAATGTAGGGCATGATCCCCAGAGCAAAAATGGATGCGTTGGCAAATGCTCCTCCTGAGAACATGTTAAGGAGCCCCAGCAATCCTTCCTGCGTTTGTTGCTGCAGCTGTGTCAGCTGTGCAGGATCTATCCCCGGTAAAACCACAAAAGATCCCAAACGGTATATCAGGATAATACCCAACGTGTTAATAATCCGGATCCGAAGATCCTCGATATTATAAATGTTGATTAATGTCTGTATAAATCGTTTCATCCCTGAGGTTTATATCCGGTTAACAGTTCCACCATTTGCTTCGATCGCTTTAGCAGCCGTTTCAGAAAAAGCGTGGGCGCTGACGTTTACTTTGGCTTTCAATTCTCCTTTTCCAAGGATTTTGACCAGTTCGTTCTTTGACACCAGGCCATGTTTTATGAATGCGGGCAGATCAATGGTTTCAAGTCCTTTATCCTCGGCGAGCTTCTGGAGGGTGGAAAGATTGACGGGCTGATACGAAACCCTGTTTCTGTTTTTAAACCCATATTTTGGCAGACGGCGGGCCAAAGGCATTTGGCCGCCTTCAAATCCACTCTTTCTGCTATAGCCGGAGCGTGATTTTTGACCTTTATGTCCGCGTGTGGCTGTATCGCCCGTGCCAGCGCCTTCACCCCTGGCAATGCGTTTCCTGCGCCTTACAGCTCCTTTTGCCGGTTTAAGATTGCTAAGATCCATTGTATATTACAAATTTAAAGATATTGAACAAAACGAAAACTATTCGGTAACTTCCTCAATAGAAAGCAGATGCTTTACCTTGTTGATCATGCCTTCCACCTGCGGTGTACCGTTAACAATAACCGGACGATTCATGCGCCTTACACCTAAGGCATCCAGGGTCCGCTTCTGTACAGCAGGCCTTCCGATCCTGCTTCTTGTCTGGGTGATTTTATATTTTTTCATTTCTCCGTTTTTTTCCTCAGTCAATTGCGTTAAAAGTCAACTGCAGGCATGTTAAAACCTGGGGCCGCGGCATCTTCCTGGAGGAGTTGCCGGCTGATATTCCAGCTCTTACCCGTTAAAAACCTTATCGAGGCTGACACCGCGTTGCTGTGCAACAGCCATGGGGTCTCTCAGCTTAATGAGTGCGTCAATAGTAGCTTTTACAACGCTGTGCGGGTTGGATGATCCCTTTGATTTAGCCAGTACGTCGGTTACCCCCACACTTTCGAGCACGGCACGCATGGCACCTCCTGCAATAACACCTGTACCATCTGCAGCGGGTTTGATCAACACGCGGGCACCGCTGTATTTTCCCTCCTGGGCATGCGGAATGGTACCTTTATAAACAGGCACCTTGATAAGGTGTTTCTTGGCATCATCAATGCCCTTGCTGATAGCAGTGGTAACCTCTTTTGCCTTCCCCAGGCCGTAGCCTACCACACCGTTCTCGTTACCTACCACAACGATAGCAGAAAAACTAAACGTCCGGCCACCCTTGGTCACTTTAGTAACACGCTGAATGCTTACCAGGCGGTCTTTAAATTCGATTTCGCTCGACTTAACCTTTTTGATGTTTACGTTTGCCATAGTTTAAAATTTTAAGCCTCCTTCCCTGGCTCCTTCAGCCAATGATTTTACTCTGCCGTGGTAACGGTATCCGTTACGGTCGAAGACAATGGTTTCTACACCCGCTTCTTTCGCCTTTTCTGCGACCACTTTGCCCACTTCCTTTGCCTTTTCTGTCTTTGTCATCTTCTTTTCGCCAATTTCACCGGCAAGCGATGAGGCAGCCGTCAGGGTTTTCCCTTCGTCGTCATCGATGATTTGGGCGTAAATGGCCTTGTTGCTTCTGAAAACAGAAAGCCTGGGTTTTTCCGCTGTTCCACGCACACGTTTCCGGACACGGTATTTAACCCTGGTACGTTTGTCGAGTTTCTTTTTTGTTGCCATCCTTATTCTGAGGATTAGATTGTTGATAACTTATTACTTCGCTGCAGCGGCTTTACCGGCCTTCCTTCTGATAATCTCACCTTTGTAAATTACCCCTTTGCCTTTGTATGGCTCAGGCTTACGCATGGATCTGATTTTCGCCGCAACCTGTCCAACCAGTTGCTTGTCATGAGACTCCAGAATGATGGTTGGGTTTTTCCCTCTCTCGGTGACGGTCTCTACCTTCACTTCCTTTGGGATCTCAAAGAAAATGCCATGGGAATACCCAAGGGCCAGTTCAAGGATCTGACCGTTGTGCGAGGCTTTGTAACCGACGCCCACGAGTTCCTGAATGATCTTGTACCCTTCTGACACACCAATTACCATATTGTTGATCAGTGCGCGATAAAGACCGTGCAACGACTTGCTGCTTTTCTGGTCATTTTCCCGTGTCAGTTTCACCTGATCTTCTTCAATATTCACTTTGATCACCGGGTTTACGGCCTCCTGCAATTCCCCTTTGGGGCCTTTTACGGTTACGATATTATCATCCGATACCGTGACGGTAACGCCTTTGGGGATATCTACTGGAAAATTTCCTATTCGTGACATGAGTGCTATGTTTTAGCTTACGTAACAAATTACTTCGCCCCCTACATTGAGTTTGCGGGCTTCTTTATCCGTCATAAGGCCTCTGGAGGTTGAGATCACTGCAATGCCAAGGCCGTTTAACACACGCGGCAATTCTTTGCTGCCTGCATAACGACGCAGTCCGGGCCTGCTGGCCCGCTGTATGTCATTAATGGCAGGTAACTTGCTCACCGGATGATACTTTAATGCAATTTTGATCGTGCCGGGTGCTTTTTCATCCTCAAATTTGTAATTAAGAATATAGCCTTTGTCAAAAAGGATCTTTGTGATATCCTTTTTGAGATTTGATGCAGGAACTTCTACAACCCTGTGGTTGGCCTTTATGGCGTTCCTTATTCTTGTCAGATAATCTGCAATTGGATCGGTTATCATTTGTTTTTGCGTAAAATGTTTTTTTAAAAAATTACCAGCTTGCTTTTGTAATGCCGGGGATAAGTCCTTTATTGGCCATTTCCCTGAAGTTGATACGGGAGATGCCGAACTGGCGCATATAGCCTTTGGGCCTTCCCGTTAGCTGGCATCTGTTATGCAGGCGAACCGGTGAAGAGTTCCTGGGTAGCTTCTGCAAACCCTCCCAGTCTCCCCTGGCTTTTAGTTCAGCGCGCTTGGCGGCATATTTTTCAACAAGCTTGGCTCTTTTAAGCTCTCTGGCTTTCATGGATTCTTTTGCCATGATCTGTCTATTTATTCTGGTTTTTAAATGGTAATCCAAATTCACGCAACAGGGCGAATGCCTCTTTATCGGTGCCGGCAGTGGTTACAAAGTTGATGTCCATGCCGTTGATCTTGCTCACCTTATCTATTTCGATTTCGGGGAAGATGATCTGTTCCGGCACCCCCAGGTTGTAATTGCCTCTTCCGTCGAAGCCTTTTTCGCTGACGCCCTTAAAGTCTCGGATTCGCGGCAGGGAAACGGCAACGAGCCTGTCGAGGAATTCATACATTTTGTTTCCGCGCAGTGTAACCCTGACACCGATGGGCATTCCTCTCCTGAGTTTAAAGTTGGAGATGTCTTTTTTCGACTTTGTGGGAACCGCTTTTTGTCCGGCCACGAGTGTCATCTCAGCGACGGCATTATCAATGACCTTCTTATCGGTAATGCCTTCACCGACGCCCTGGTTCAGGCTGATCTTTTTCAGCCGGGGAACCTGCATGGTATTGGTGTAACCAAACTCTTTCATCAGTGCAGGCACAATGTCTGTTTTGTACTTATCCTTAAGTCTTGGTGTGTAACTCATTGCTATATTTCCTCCCCTGTCTTTTTGGAATATCTGACCAGCTGGTTATCGTCGTTTAGCCTTCTGCCAATACGGGTTGGATTTCCTTTCCCGTCAACAACCATAAGGTTTGACAAATGGATGCTGGCTTCTTTCTTTACTATGCCGCCCTGCGGATTTGCAGCGTTCGGTTTGGTGTGTTTTGACACCATGTTTACGCCTTCCACAAAGGCCCTGCGTTTTTTCGCGTCGACACTCAAAACTTTGCCTGTCGCACCTCTTTCGTTGCCGGCAATCACTTTGACGTTGTCTCCTTTCTTTATATGGAACTTATGTTGCATCGTTGTTTTTCAATTACAGCACTTCAGGTGCCAGTGAAACGATTTTCATGAACTGTTTTTCTCTCAATTCGCGGGCTACCGGTCCGAAGATACGTGTGCCACGCATTTCATCCATACCGGTCAGCAGCACCACTGCGTTGTCATCAAATTTGATGTAACTGCCATCCTGCCTTCTCACGTGTTTTTTGGTCCGCACCACAACTGCTTTTGAAACGGTGCCCTTTTTTATATTCCCTGAGGGCAAGGCATTTTTAACTGTTACGATAATTTTATCGCCTATGCCGGCATATCTGCGGCGGGTGCCTCCCAGGACCCTGATGCAAAGCACTTCTTTCGCTCCACTATTGTCCGCTACTGAAAGTTTCGACTCTTGCTGTATCATAATTACTTAGCTCTTTCAAGGATTTCAACTAATCTCCAACATTTATTTTTGCTCAAAGGCCTGGTTTCCATGATGCGAACGGTATCACCAATATTGCAGTCGTTTTTGTCATCATGGGCCATAAAACGCGATGACCGCTTTACAAACTTCTTGTATTTGGGATGTCTTACCCGGCGCAGAACCTCTACAACAATAGACTTATCCATCTTGTTACTGACAACAAGACCGGTTCGCTCTTTTCTGGGTTTTCTGGTTTCCATTTCTCAGATAATTATTTGGTTTCTTCTAATTCCCTTTTGCGGAGTTCTGTCATGATGCGGGCAACCGTCTTGCGATAGTCTTTGATCTTCATAGGGTTCTCCAGGGGAGAGACCGCATGGTTCATCTTTAACTTACGCAATTGCTTCCGCTCTTCCTCCAGGCGCTCATTAAGCTCGCCGGTTGACATTTCACGAATAACATTCTGCTTCATCTTCACGCGAATTTTATGGTTTTACAGCTTTCACACCTGCTAAGTTCCGGGGTGAAACCAGGGAGCTGATGTTCCTGACAGGTGCTAAACTGTTCCGGGTAATCTCCCCCTGCAAAAAGGCTGCAAAGTTACAACTTTTTTCCGATAATTGGTAAATAAATTATTGAACAAAGTCCCGTCTGACCACAAATTTTGTGGCTACGGGCAACTTTTGGGATCCAAGCCTCATAGCTTCGCGCGCTGTTTCCAGGGGAACGCCATCTGCTTCAAACAGCATGCGGCCCGGGCATACCCTTGCCACGAACAGTTCAGGTGCACCTTTCCCTTTACCCATACGTACCTCCAGGGGTTTTTTCGTTACGGGCTTATCGGGGAAGATCCGTATCCACAGCTGTCCTTCACGCTTCATCCTACGGGTAATGGCCTGGCGGGCTGCCTCAATCTGCCGCCCGGTCACCCACTTGGTGTCAAGTGACTTAATACCAAAAGAACCAAAGGCCAACTCAGCACCTCGCTTCGTATTGCCTTTCATGCGGCCCTTTTGCATCTTTCTGTATTTTGTTTTCTTAGGCTGTAACATGGTTCAACACTTTATATAGAGTGATAATTATTCTGTAAAAAACTACGACTTCTTCCGGCGTCCTCCTCCGAACCGGCCACCGCCCTGGCGGCCTTTGGCGGGCTCTTCAATAAATGGGGTCAGCTCAGGCTTGCCAAAGATCTCGCCTTTGCAGATCCAGACTTTCACGCCAATACGACCGTAGGTGGTATGCGCTTCAACGCAGGCATAGTCAATATCTGCACGCAGCGTATGCAAGGGGACACGGCCTTCTTTATACGTTTCGTTACGTGCCATCTCGGCACCGCCCAAACGACCGCTTACCATCACCTTTATACCTTCAGCTCCCAATCGCATGGTTGAAGAGATAGCCGTCTTAACAGCACGGCGGAAAGAAATCCTGCCTTCGATCTGCTTGGCCACATTCTGGGCCACGAGAAAAGCGTCCAGCTCAGGGCGTTTTATCTCACTGATATTGATCTGGATCTCTTTGTTGGTCAGCTTCTTCAGCTCTTCCTTCAATTTGTCTACCTCTTGTCCGCCTTTTCCGATGATTATACCCGGACGTGCTGTATTGATATTCACGGTTACCAGCTTCAGGGTTCTTTCGATATAGATCTTGGAGACGCCTGCTTTTGCCAATCGCACATATAAATATTTGCGGATTTTGTCGTCTTCGACCAGTTTGGCTGCATAGTTTCTGCCACCATACCAGTTTGATTCCCATCCCCTGATGATACCTAACCTGAGGCCGATTGGATTCGTTTTTTGTCCCATCTGAGCAATATTTATTCGTTTGTATTTTTACTGTCAACAAAAAGGCTTACATGGTTTGAGCGTTTACGTATGCGATGAGCCCTTCCCTGTGGTGCCGGGCGGAGGCGTTTGAGCATGCGTGCGCTATCCACGGATACCGATTTGACGTAGAGGTTGCTGTCTTCGATGCGAACCCCTTCGTTTTTGCTTTGCCAGTTTGCAATTGCCGACAGCAACAGTTTTTCCATGCGCTGTGCTGCTTCTTTCTTTGAAAATCGCAAAAGCGCCAGGGCCTGATTTACATCTTTCCCTCTGATCATGTCGGCTACCAACCGCATTTTACGGGGCGACGTAGGGCAATTCTTCAGCCTGGCGACGTACTGGTTTGCACGTTCTTCCTTAAGTTTTTCCGCCCTGATATGTTTTCTTAATCCCATGATAAACTCCTATTTATTTTTTTGCTTTGTCTTTTTTACCGGCGTGACCACGGAAGATACGGGTTGGGGCAAATTCTCCCAGCTTATGGCCTACCATGTTTTCGGTAATGTAAACCGGGATAAACTTGTTGCCATTGTGAACGGCGATCGTGAGCCCGACAAACTCGGGTGAGATCATCGAAGCACGCGACCAGGTTTTGATCACCGATTTCTTGCTGCTGGAAGCCATGGCCAGCACTTTCTTCTCCAGTTTATAATGGATATATGGTCCTTTTTTCAGTGAGCGACTCATATCTGTCTGATTTTTGTGTTAGCGACTAATTATCTCTTTCTTCTTTCAAGAATGAGCCTGTTGGAAGCTTTTTTCCTGTTTCTTGTTTTATATCCTTTGGCAGGCAATCCCTTCCGGCTTCTTGGGTGTCCGCCTGATGCGCGTCCTTCTCCACCACCCATGGGGTGATCAACCGGGTTCATAACAACAGGTCTTGTGCGCGGACGGCGTCCAAGCCAGCGGCTGCGCCCTGCTTTGCCCGACATCTCATGCATGTGGTCGGGGTTAGAGGCACTGCCGATCGTAGCCTTGCAAGTTACCAGTACCAAACGGATCTCACCGGAGGGGAGCTTCAATGCTGCATATTTGCCTTCCCGCGAACTCAGCTGGGCATGTGTTCCTGCACTCCGCGCCATCTTCGCACCCTGGCCGGGCCTGAGCTCGATATTGTGCACGATGGAACCCAGGGGAATATCACGCAGGAACAAAGCATTGCCTACTTCCGGGGAAGCCTTTTCTCCAGACATTACCTGCTGGCCTGCCTGTAAACCCAGGGGAGCTATTATGTACCGCTTTTCACCGTCGGCGTAGTGCAATAGTGCGATGCGGGCCGAGCGGTTCGGATCGTATTCAATGGTTTTCACCGTGGCCGGTATGCCATCTTTGTTACGCTTAAAATCAATAACGCGGTAGCTTTTTTTATGCCCACCGCCAATATAGCGCATGGTCATCTTGCCCCTGTTGTTTCGGCCACCAGATTTTTTCTTGCCTTGCAACAGGCTCTTCTCCGGCCTGGTGGCCGTAATATCATCAAACGCGCTGATCATTTTGTTGCGCTGACCGGGTGTCGTAGGTTTAAACTTTTTTAAAGCCATGAGTCCTTAGATATTGCTGTAAAAATCAATTACTTGACCCTCGTTCAACGTAACGATGGCCTTTTTAAAATTGTTTTTCCTGCCGGACATGAATCCGGTACGGGTATATCTCATCTGGCGCTTGCCAAGATACACCATCGTGTTGACAGAGGTTACGTCAACCTCGTACATCTCTTCCACCGCTCTTTTGATTTGTGACTTGGTGGCACGCCTGTCAACGATAAAGCCATAGCGGTTCGGATATTTCTCAGTAACCGCTGTCATCTTTTCTGTTATGAGAGGCTTGATTAATACGTCCATTTTTCTGCTTGTTTATCGGGCTGCCGTAAAACAGCCCATAGGTTCTGTTATTGACTTAGCAAATTCTTCTCTATTTCCCTGATTGAACTTTCAACCACCAGCAGCTTGTCCACATGCATGATCATATAGGTGTTAAGCTGAGAGGCCCTTCCTACAAAAGCCCTGGGAATGTTCCGTGACGACAGTTCTATGATCCTGTCGTTTTCCGGCAATACCAGGAGGGTCTTTTTTCCATCAAGCTCCAGGTTGGTAAGAATTTCCCTGTATTTTTTCGTTCTGGGCTCTTCCATTGTAAAGTCTTCAAGCACCATCAGCTTGTCCTCTTTCATTTTGTAGGAAAGTGCTGATCTGCGGGCAAGTTTCTTTACTTTCTTGTTGATCTTAAACCTGTAATCCCTCGGTCGTGGCCCAAAAACAACACCGCCGCCTCTGAGTATCGGGGACTTAATGTCGCCCACGCGGGCGGCACCCGTGCCCTTCTGGCGACGTATTTTTTTGGTGCTGCCTTTTATCTCACCACGTTCCTTGGTTTTATGGGTCCCCTGACGCCTGGCAGCCAGATGGTGTTTTACGTCCATATATATGGCGTGGTCGTTTGGGGTGATCCCAAAAATAGCATCATTCAAATCGACGGTTTTCGTCGTTTTGCTTCCATCAATATTATAAACTGCTAACTCCATCTTTCAAGAATTAAATATGATCCATTTGGCCCCGGTACAGAGCCTTTAACAACAACCAGGTTTTTTTCGGGGATAAGCTTCATGATCTGAAGGTTTATCATCTTTACCCTGTTTCCTCCCGTACGGCCTCCCATGCGCATTCCCTTAAAAACCCTTGAGGGCCAGGACGAGGCACCGAGTGAGCCGGGAGCACGCTCTCTGTTATGCTGGCCGTGGGTTGCCTGACCTACCCCGGAGAAGCCGTGACGCTTCACTACACCCTGGAAGCCTTTACCCTTGCTGATCCCAACAACGTCAATAAATTCGCCTTCAACGAAAATATCCACTGTAAGTATTTCTCCAAAGTTTTTCTGCTGGCCTTTTTCAAAACGGGTGAATTCGGCCAGTACCTTTTTCGGCGTGGTGTTCGCTTTGGCAAAATGGCCCTTTAATGCCTTGCTTACAAGCTTTTCGCGCTTTTCTTCAAAGCCAAGCTGGATGGCATCGTAACCATCGGTTTCCTTTGTTTTGACCTGCGTAACCACACATGGACCAGCTTCTATTACTGTGCATGGGATGTTTTTCCCAGAGGCATCAAATATGCTGGTCATACCTATTTTTTTTCCAATTATTCCTGACATCTCTTGTCGATTTAACTAGTACGCGACTGGTTTGAATTTCTTATTGCTTACACCTTGATCTCAACTTCAACACCACTCGGGAGCTCAAGCTTCATCAGGGCATCCACAGTCTTTGATGAGGAAGAATAAATGTCCATCAATCGCTTGTAAGAGTTAAGCTGAAACTGTTCTCTTGACTTTTTATTGACGAATGGCGAACGCAGTACTGTAAACTTCCTCTTGTTGGTAGGTAAAGGGATGGGGCCGTTTACCACCGCACCTGTGGTCTTAACTGTCTTGACGATCTTTTCGGCAGACTTATCTACCAGGTTGTAATCGTAGGATTTCAATTTGATTCGAATTCTGTGACTCACGGTTTCCTGATTTTAATGAATGGACTTAGTATTTCACACCATATAATTTCTCAATGATCTGCTCAGCAACGTCTTTTGGCACTTCTGCAAAGTGCGAAAACTCCATCGTGGACAAAGCGCGCCCGCTTGTGAGGGTACGCAGGGATGTTACGTAGCCAAACATTTCTGCCAGTGGCACCTCCGCATCAATAACCTGCAGGTTCACCCTGGAAGATATGCCGTTGATGTTGCCACGCCTCTTGTTAATGTCTCCAACTACGTCACCAAGGTATTCTTCGGGTGTCACCACCTCGAGGCTCATTATGGGTTCGAGCATCACGGAGGCGGCTTTTTTGCATGCATTTTTGAATGCTATTTTAGCGGCCAGTTCAAACGACAATGCGTCTGAATCCACGCTGTGGAAAGAGCCATCCAGCAGGGTGACTTTAAGGCTTTCAAGCGGGAATCCGGCCAAAACACCGTTCTGCATGGCATTCCTGAAGCCTTTTTCGATTGCAGGAATAAATTCTTTAGGAACATTCCCGCCTTTTACCTTGTCGATAAACTGCAGTCCGGACACGCCTTCATCAGCGGGACCCACTTCAACCACGATATCTGCAAATTTACCTTTGCCGCCGGTCTGCTTTTTGTATATTTCACGGTGTTCGACCGTTGCAGTTATGGCTTCTTTGTAAGCTACCTGGGGTGCCCCCTGGTTGGCTTCCACCTTAAATTCGCGTTTGAGGCGATCCAGCAAAATTTCCAGGTGAAGTTCCCCCATGCCGCTGATCACGGTCTGACCGCTGTCGGGGTCTGTCTTTACAACAAAAGTGGGGTCTTCTTCTGACAATTTATTCAGTGCGAGGTTGAGTTTATCCAGGTCGGCCTGGGTTTTAGGCTCCACGGCCACACTCACCACAGGCTCAGGGAAACTCATGGATTCCAGCAGAATGGGATGCTTTTCATCACACAGGCTGTCGCCGGTATGAATGTTTTTGAATCCCACGGCAGCACCAATATCCCCGGCTTCAATCTTTTCGATGGGGTTTTGTTTATTGGCATGCATTTGCAGGATACGCGATATGCGTTCTTTTTTCTTCGTAGAAGCATTGAACACATAGGAGCCCGCAGGTAAGCTTCCGCTGTAGACCCTGAAAAAACACAAACGACCTACATAAGGGTCGGTTGCAATTTTAAAGGCCAATGCAGCAAATGGTTCTTTTGCATCGGCCTTACGGATCTCTATTTTTTCTGTTTTGGGATTAATGCCTTCAATGGACTCGACGTCCATCGGTGAAGGCAGGAACTTAACCACGGCATCCAGCAGCGCCTGGATGCCTTTATTTTTGAATGCCGACCCACAAAGGACAGGAGTGATCCTGCGTTGGACAGTGGCGTCCCTGATAATGGAAACCATTTCTTCTTCGGAAATGGAACTTGGATCTTCCATGAATTTTTCCAGCAGCTCTTCGCTTTCTTCGGCACATCCTTCAACCAGTCCCATTCTGTAACGGGATACTGTCTCCCTGAGGTCATCGGGGATAGGCACTTCTATGAATTTTGCGCCCAGGGTCTCATCCTGCCAAACGAAGGCCTTATTGGTGATCAGGTCTACAATCCCCCGGAAATCTTCTTCATGCCCGATGGGGATCTGAAGCGGCACGGCATTCATGCCAAGGCGCTCTTTGATCTTGTCGATCACACCAAAAAAATCTGCCCCGGCACGGTCCATCTTGTTGATGAAGCTGATGCGGGGCACCTTGTATTTATCTGCCTGACGCCATACGGTTTCAGACTGGGGTTCAACACCACCCACAGCACAGAAAAGGGCTATGGCGCCGTCCAGAACACGCAGGCTGCGCTCTACCTCTACTGTAAAATCAACGTGCCCGGGGGTGTCTATAATGTTGACCTTATACTCTTTGTCGTTATATTTCCAGAAAGTAGTCGTGGCCGCAGAGGTAATGGTAATACCGCGTTCCTGCTCCTGGACCATCCAGTCCATGGTCGCAGAGCCATCGTGGGTTTCGCCCATGCGATGGCTTTTACCGGTATAGAACAATATCCGCTCGGTAGTTGTCGTCTTACCGGCGTCGATATGTGCCATAATACCGATGTTTCGCGTGTATGTGAGATCTCTGGCCATTTATTATTCAAACAGATTCTTTATCAGTTATTAAAACCTGAAATGGGAGAACGCCTTGTTGGCATCCGCCATCCTGTGCATATCTTCCTTGCGCTTGAATGCAGCCCCTTCTTCTTTGCTTGCCGCTATGATCTCGCCTGCCAGCCTCCCAGCCATACCTTTTTCATTACGCTTGCGGGCAAAACTGATCAGGTTCTTGATGCCAACAGAGACCTTCCTGTCAGGACGGATCTCTGAAGGGATCTGAAAGGTGGCACCGCCAATCCGGCGACTGCGAACCTCAACAGCAGGCGTTACATTGGCCAGCGCTTTCTTGAAAATTTCAAGACCGTCTTCGTTTGTTTTCTCGGAAACAATGTCGATGGCATCATAAAAGATATTGTATGCCAGGTTCTTTTTGCCCCGAAGCATCAGGTTGTTTACAAAGCGGGTGACCAGGGTGTCGTTGAACCTTGGGTCGGGAAGAAGGATACGCTTTTTTGGTTTCGTCTTTCTCATGACTTGTTGAAAATTTTATTCTGCTGGATCAGATTATTTTTTGTCCTTAGGTCTCTTGGTTCCATATTTTGACCTGCGCTGGTTGCGACCTTCAACACCACTGGTGTCCAACGCGCCACGCACGATATGATACCTTACGCCCGGAAGATCCTTTACCCTGCCACCACGCATCAGTACAATGCTGTGCTCCTGGAGATTATGACCCTCACCGGGAATGTAAGCATTCACCTCTTTGCCATTGGTAAGCCTTACCCTGGCAACCTTACGCATAGCTGAATTGGGCTTTTTCGGTGTGGTTGTATATACACGAACGCAAACCCCGCGGCGCTGGGGACACGCATCCAATGCCGGCGACTTGCTCTTGTAAGTCACCTTCTTGCGCCCCTTACGAACCAATTGTTGAATTGTTGGCATATCTGATTCCTGGTTAAGATAAAACTTCGTTTCTACTCTGTTAAATACACTACTTTCCTTTTTTGGGAGTGCAAAGGTAGAAGTTATTTTTTGAAAACCAATACCTCAGGGCAAATAATTTTCAAAAAAACAAGACATGGTTTGCACCATCCACCGCATGCTTTCAGGTAAAACAGAAAAGCCGCACTTCCAAAATTGAAGGGCACAAAGGTACAATTTTTTTGTAATTTTTAGGAAAAAAGGAAAGACTAAGGTTAAGGTTAAGGTTAAGGTAAGGTTAAGATTAAGATTAAGGTTGAGATTAAGATTAAGATTAAGATTAAGATTGAGATTAAGGTTGAGGTTAAGGTTAAGGTTAAGGATAAGATTGAGATTTAGATCAAGGGTGAGGTTGAGGTTGGGTGCGGGCGAAGTTCGGGGAATTAACGATTCGGGGTTTGAGGGTTTGGATTCGGGGCTTTTATGTACAGGGCCTGCCTGTCATGCTGGTAATAGTGTTGGATGGGAGAGGCTGACGCGGTTGTTTTTTTGCAAGGCATTTCCGGTGAATTGGGATGGCAGGTCAAAGTGCATTGAAGTTTGAAATTTGAAGTTTGTTATATTTGAGGGCTGAAAACATCATTCATGAAACCTAAAAACTGTTTACCTATGAAACGCTTGCTGCCATTTTTGTTATCAGTCATCTCCGTATTTTATATGTATAACATATGCAATGGACTTAATGCCCAGGTATCCAACCAGGAGTTGCTGGATAATCAGAGGGAAATGCTCGAAGAGCTGCGCGATCTGAGATTTCGCTTCGATATTCTCGAAAAGGCCATTGACGATGTTATGTGGCATAAAGTTGTTGGGGATGTAGCTTACATTGACAAACTTTTTCTGGCCGGTCCGCCGCCGCGCGGCCATGAAGAGGCAACCACCCTGCGTGAGAAAAACCCCATTAAGTTCTGGACCTACGTGTTCATCCCAAAAGACATTGACCCGTCAAAGGAATACCCGCTCCTCGTGTTTCCGCACGGAGGGGTGCACGGCGATTTCAACACCTATTACACACACATCATAAGGGAGCTTATGGCCCAGCAATATATTGTGGTGGCACCGGAATACCGGGGCAGCACAGGGTACGGAAAACTCACCCACAAACTGATCGACTACGGCGGCCTGGAAAATGACGATGTGCACGAAAGCATGAAACTTATGCTGGAAAACTACGACATCGTTGATTCGCGCCGCGTAGGCCTTATCGGCTGGAGCCACGGAGGAATGATCTCACTGATGAATGCCTTTGAACACCCGGAGGATTACCAGGCCGTATTTGCAGGCGTGCCTGTCAGCGACCTGATTGCAAGGATGGGATACAAAAGGCCGGCATACGAGATGGACTGGTTTGCTGCTGACCACCACATCGGGCAGGCAGTGCACGAGAATATCGAAGAATACAGGCGTCGCTCACCCGTATATCATGCCCATAAGCTTGAGGTGCCCCTGCTCATCCACACCAATACCATAGACGAAGATGTGCATGTACTGGAAGTGGAAAACCTTATCAATACACTCAAAGCGCATGGCAAGGATTTTGAATACCGCATTTTTGAGGACATCCCGGGCGGACACTCCTTTGACCGTATGGATCACAGGCAGGGCCGCGACATCCGCTTCGGGATATACAAATTCCTTGAACAGCACCTGGATCCCCCAAGGCCTTTCCGTAACGTAGAGGAAATGGAGAGAGCTGCTTACCGGTACTAAAAAAACCTTCGGATCACATTTTCGCCCCACAGGAAAACAACTATCTTTGCAAGGCCCCGGGGCTGCATAATTACGCATCGCATACATTTCATATATGGTTGATTTTCTGAAAGATCTGAATGAGCCGCAACAAAGCGCCGTCAAAAACACCGAAGGGCCTGTGATGGTGATCGCCGGCGCCGGAAGCGGCAAAACAAGGGTTTTGACCTACCGGGTAGCCTACCTTCTGAAACAGGGCGTGCCACCCTTCAGAATACTGGCTCTTACATTTACCAACAAGGCAGCACGGGAAATGCGCGAAAGAATTGCGAACCTGGTAGACCCCCCGAGTGCCAAAAGCCTATGGATGGGAACCTTTCATAGCATATTTGCCCGGATATTGCGTGCCGAAGCCGACAAGCTCAACTACCCCTCGCAGTTTACCATTTATGATACCGATGACTCAAAAAGGGTGTTGAAAAAGATCGTAAAAGAGCAAAATCTCGACGATAAAACCTATGCACCCGGATATGTGCTCACCCGGATATCCAATGCAAAGAACAATCTTATCTCAGCAGCCGACTACAACGAAGATGTCGAAATTCAAAGCCACGACAGGCAGTCACAGAAGCCTAAGCTTGGCTTGATATACAGCCTCTACCAGCAGAAGCTGAAAAGAGCGTCGGCCATGGATTTCGACGATTTGCTGTTCAACACCAACGTATTGCTCCGTGACTTTCCGGATGTGTTGTACAAATACCAGCAAAGGTTTCAGTATATACTTGTGGATGAGTACCAGGACACGAATTTTTCGCAGTACCTGATCGTGAAGAAGCTTGCTGCCAACAATGAAAATATTTGTGTGGTCGGGGATGATGCGCAGAGCATTTATGCATTTCGGGGCGCAAGCATTCAAAATATTCTGAACTTCAAGCATGACTACCCGGATTTCCGGCAGTTCAAACTTGAACAAAATTATCGCTCCACCCATCACATTGTTTCTGCCGCCAACAGCCTTATTGCACATAACAAGAAACAGATTTTCAAAAAGATATGGACAAGCAACGAGGCGGGAGATAAGATCAGGCTGATGCAAACAGCCAATGAGGGAGACGAGGCGGCCTGGATAGGCAACCAGATATTCAGTTTGATACAGCAGTACCAGTTACCCAACAGCGCCTTTGCTGTCCTTTACCGCACCAATGCGCAGTCGAGGGCAATGGAGGAGGCATTGCGCCGCCTGAACATCCCGTACAGGGTTTTTGGCAGCCTGTCTTTCTATCAGAGAAAAGAGATCAAAGACCTGCTTGCCTACTTCAGGCTGATCATAAATCCAATGGATGAAGATGCCTTGTTGCGTATTATCAACTTCCCGGCCCGGGGGATTGGCAATACGACAGTTAACCGACTGGTGGCCGCCGCCAATGACCTCGGCAAACCGCTTTGGGAAGTGGCTTCTGATCCTGCCGGAAACAAGGTAGGCCTGAACAGCGGAATTACCCGGAAGCTGTCGGAGTTTATAACCATGATCAAAAGCTTCTCTGCCCGTCTGTTTAAGATCAATGCTTTTGAAATGGGTGAGCTGATCCTCAACAAATCAGGCATACGCCGCCTCTATTTTGAAGACGGCAGCCCGGAAAGCATGAACAGGCGCGACAATATAGAAGAACTCCTCTCCGGCCTGAAAGACTTTGTCAGCTCCGATACCACGGGCGAAAGTGGTGAAGGGCTGAAGACCCTTGATGAATTTATGCAGGACGTGGCCCTGCTCACCGATGCCGACACCAAAGACGACGACCCGACAAACACCAACAAGGTCTCACTCATGACCATCCATGCTGCAAAAGGCCTGGAATTTCCCTATGTTTTTGTGACAGGCGTGGAGGAAAACCTTTTCCCGTCGCAGCTGTCGATGAACAGCCCGGACGAACTGGAGGAAGAAAGAAGGCTCTTTTATGTGGCGATTACCCGTGCCATGAAACAGGCAACAATTACATGGGCAGAAACGCGTTTCAGATACGGGAACTTCAACCTGTGCGAACCCAGTCGCTTTGTTGACGAGCTTGACCCCGAATATGTCCAGTACCTGTATATGCCAGGCAGGGCAGCTGCAAAGAAAGATCTTAAAGAGACTTTTGCCGAAAGCCGCAAACGCTTTAAAAAGCTGTCAGACAGTTTTGACAAAACAGTGTCAGAGTCTGCTGTAACCGGCCAAACCACAGAAAAGACAAGTGTTGAAGGCTTTTCCATTCTCGACCCCTCCATGCTGCGCGTCAACATGGAAGTTAAACACCAGCGTTTCGGAAAGGGAAAAGTTGTCGCAATGGAAGGCAGCGGCCAGAGCGCTAAAGCTACTGTGATATTTTCGGGAGCAGGCAGAAAACAACTTCTCCTGAAATTTGCCCGCTTGAAAATATTGGATTAAAGGAA
>LCWY01000001.1_pt1 | contig 111125 bp, 122 predicted proteins | sample 348741 | NCBI WGS metagenome assembly LCWY01 (sample SAMN03565343, study PRJNA281982) | anaerobic digester metagenome | biome: Anaerobic digester; feature: Alkaline_Metagenome_Assembly_A; material: Alkaline anaerobic digester sludge; isolation source: anaerobic digester run at haloalkaline... | reverse complement strand
GCAAGACGCCCGGGATCGATCACATCCCAAACACCTTGCAATATGTTGATTTTATGGAGCTGATGAGCGGAATCGAACCGCCGGCCTCCTCCTTACCAAGGAGGTGCTCTACCTCTGAGCCACATCAGCTCGTTTTACCTCGTTTTAACCTCGTCTTAGCGACAAAACTTATTATACAATAGAACCCACCCTTTGTAAATGGGTTAGAAAGATTTTTTTAGCGCTGGATATTATGGCTGGATAGGATCGTGATTACTGTTTTTTCTCGAGCTTCTGATCCCGCTTTTTTTATTTGTCAGCTCCTGAATCTGAACATCCTCGATCAGACCGTCCTTCATGGTCACGATCTTCAGTTTAATATCCCCGATGACGAATTCCGCTCCCGGTTCGATGGGCTTGCATTCGTCCTCTGACAAGCGGCAGAGGAGACCACCGATGGTGGTGGCACGGTTTTCAGGAATTTCCGTATCGATGTCAAAGTTCACGTTTTTGATGGGAGATGCCGCGGAGAGAATCTTTCCTTCCCGGAGCATATATTTTGATGTCACAAGGTATTTTTTAATCCCGAAAACAACTGCAATCGCAGCTGTTGCAATAAAAAGATCAATCATCGTATCACTGTAAATCAACATCTTCCGTGCCGTTGCAAAAAGCACAAGATCCAACACGCTGACCGATGAATGGGACAGGAGCATGAGCACAAGCTCGATCCCGATCACCAGTAAAAGGGACATACTTAAGAATTTCTTCACTAACTCATAGGAATCAGTAATTCCCACCTGGGGGATCTCAAACATATAGCGTACAACTGTTACCAAGCCGATGGTCATTCCGATGATGATCAGAAAGGCCAGAATCACTTCCACATTATTGGCATACTTCAGCAAAAGCTTTCTAAACTTTTCCATTTCGTCCCTTCTCTCTTTCATATTCAAACTACCAAATGGATTGTATCATAAAACTCATGCCTTGTATAGAGGTATCGTTAATTAATTAACGTTTGCTGGAAGGGAGTGTTTTAAGGTTCCGATAGCGATTCAACGCTGCCAGTACATCCAGCTTTCTGGGCCTTGCAAGATTCCCTGGATGCCCTTGAAAACTCGCGATTTTTTCCAATCCTTCGGTGCTGATCAGCTGATGGATGTCGTCAAGAATCTCTGAGATGGTCTGCTTTTCATCGTATCGGCCCTGAGCAAGGATTCTGATGATCTCCCCGATGGCGTTGGTCTGGCTGTAGTCCATTAATTGCTCAATGCCGTAAAGCTCGATGGCCAGACGGTTATAAAGAAGGGTTTTGACCCCTTTTGTTTTGATTTTGATGCCCTTCCGATCCCTGGGAAAGGAGGTCTTCAAAACCCGTCTCGGAGTAATGTCTCCAAAGGCTGCATGCTCTTCTCCCCTGGATGAGTCGGGATCTCTTTCAGCAATGGCCTTCGCCTCCTCTGTCACATCCTTCGGCCGGTATTCGTCCATCATGATGACCCGGTCCGCCACGTCGAAATACTCTCCGGAGCCTCCGATCACAAGGATTGTGGAAACACCCTTCTCCCGGTGTAGACTCCCGACCTTATCGATAAAGGGGGAGATGGGTTCCTTTTCCTTATGAACCAGCTCCTTCATCCGCTGATCCCGGATCATAAAGTTGGTTGCAGAGGTGTCCTCATCGATCAGAAGGGTGGTTGCGCCCCCTTCCAGAGCTTCTATAATGTTGGCTGCCTGGGAGGTGGATCCGCTGGCATTCTCCGTAGAAAAGGCCACTGTGTCCGTTCCCTGGGGCAAATTGTTGATAAAGGGAGAGATGTTCACCTTCTCCACTCTTCGTCCATCCTCGGCACGGATTTTCATAGCCATGGGATCCGCAAGAACAAACTCCCGACCGTCCCCACGGATATGTTCATACACCCCTGACTCCAATGCCTGAAGGAGAGTGGATTTTCCATGATAGCCGCCACCGACGATGAGGGTGATGCCTTTTTTAATGCCCATTCCCGTAATTTCTCCTTTATGGGGAAGCCGGAAGGTCATTTCCATACTTTCAGGGCTTATAAAGGGTACTGCATTCTTCCCTAAGGGTTTCTGTGAAATCCCGCTTTCTCTGGGCAGAATGCTTCCGTTGGCCACAAAGGCGATGAGATTTTCTTTTTCCAATGCCTGCCGGAGGGCATGCTGATCCTCCGCCAATTGGATATGACTGAGAAGTTCGTCTTCTGGAATTTTATCATAGAGCAACGCCTTTTCCACGATCTTGGGAAGCACATCAAAAAAGATGATTTTACAGCCCTTTCCCAGAATTCTCCGTCCCTTTGCAGGAAGACCCGCTTCAAGGCGGGCTTCCACCTTCTCATGGTCCACATAGACAGATGTCCGGTCAAGAATCTCCTGACCGGGAGCATCGATGGTGAGCATGCCGCTTTTCCCGGTTCCTCCGACACCCCGGTATTCTCTCTGAAGCACTTTATGAAAATACCGTGTGAGATAATCCTTAAAGGCAATTTTCTTATATGGAGTATTGAAGGTTTCCCCGGGAAACTTTGCCACCTTCATTGGAACAATCACCCGAAGTCGGGATGGAGAGGCAAAGGGGTCTCCCTGAACATAATCGATGGCCAGCTGAAAGGATCCGAAATCATAGAGCCCCTTCAGATCCTTATAGGCCTTATATCCCCGTCCGTCAATCCTCTGAATTTCCTTTTCTAATTCCACTTTTCCCTGCATTCCCTGTATTCCTCCTCCAGCATTGAATAGAGTTTCATCGAGCGATAGCGGTCTCCATATTTCTTGCAATCCCGCAATATTCCTTCCTCATAAAATCCCAGTTTGTCATACAAAGCGATGGCTCCCGTGTTTTCCGTAAACACATCGAGCCACAGGCGATGATAGTTCAGCTCTTCAAAGCAGTACTCCATCACCCATTGAACTCCCAGCTTTCCATAACCCTTCCCCTTCTCATCGACGGTAATCCTCATCAGCTCAAAGGACAGGTGAGGGCTGGTTCTTCCCGCAAGAATCATATAACCGATCATCTTTCCCTCAAGATTCCGGATGACAAGATGCATCTCGTCCACGGAAGCCATGGTTCTCCGATGATCCTCCTTTGACCACTGATAGACGAAGGGGCGATTCTCCTCCTTGCCTTCAATGGCGATGACCTGATCGAGATCCTCTTCCTTTGTTTCTTCAATCATAATACGGTTTTGAAAGATCCGTTTTTCAAACATGGTTTCACTCCTTTTAATATCACTCTGAGTTTATCATAACAAAAAACGACCCGGCAGTTCAATCAAAGGAACTGTTTCAACAAAAAAATCCCCCGAAACGCCGGATCATCCGTTGACGTTTCGGGGGATTCAATTTACATTCCTAGTCCGCATCCACAAGCTTTACTGCTGTTCCGTAACACATAACCTCCGCTGCTCCCTGAGCGATGGCGGATGTGGAGTATCGCATTGAAACCACAGCATCTGCTCCAAGACCCCGGGCTTCTGCAACCATTTTGTCGTAGGCTGCATCTCTGGCTTCATCAATCATCTTTGTGTATTCCTTCAATTCTCCCCCCACAAGATGCTTCAGTCCCGACATAATGTCTTTTCCAAGGTGCTTTGCCCGAATACTGTTTCCTTTCACGATACCGATTACCTGAATAATTTCTTTTTTGGGTATTTGATCAGTGGTTGTCACAATCATTTTCATTCCTCCTCAGGATTTATTTCATCTTCTCTCTCTTTAAACGATCAATGGAAGAAAAAAGTTCAAAATAATTGAAAATAATCCCACTTTATTACTCGTCTTTCATTTCACTTCGACCGGGAACTCCATCCAAGGTTTCCGCCTCCATAATGCCTCGGTAGATAGCTTCCTGCATTGCAAGAGCTGCAAGATGTCCCGCCAGGTTCACATCGTTGACTTTTCCTTTCACGACCCCTGTGGCAGCTGCAAAAACCGTGTCTCCGTCAACCATGGTATGGCTTGGGGAAATGGCTCTTGCGTAGCCGTTCTGGGCCATAGAAGCAATTTTGTTCATCTCCGGCTTTGAAAAGCTTCCGTTGGTGACAATGATTCCAATGGTGGTATTTCCGTTAAAGGGGTTTTCCCGGCCTCCCTGTAAGAGTGCACCTTCCGTCGTAAGGAAATGGTTTTTCTTCCGGTCATAGACCCCGGCCAGTACCTCTCCATCCTTGACAATATCCCCAAAGGCATTAACCGCTACCAGGGCTCCCACTTTCAAATCCCCGATCTGAAAGGCAAAGGCTCCGAGGCCTCCCTTCATGGCAAACTCCTTCCCGAGGATCTTTCCCACGGTGGCCCCGGTTCCGGCACCCACACTGCCCTGCTGAAAGTCCTTCCCCGCATTTTTTGCAGCTTCATAGCCCATCTTTGCATCGGGGCGACATTCGGGATCCCCCATGATCAGATCAAAGAGCACCGCGCCCGGGACAATGGGCACCTTTCCCACTCCAACATCAAATCCGATATTTTTCTCCTCAAGATACTTCATGACTCCCGATGCGGCATCAAGGCCAAAGGCACTTCCCCCGGCCAGGATGATTCCGTGCACCCGGTCCACAAGATTCTCGGATTTCAAAAGATCCGTCTCCCTGGTTCCGGGAGCGCCGCCCCGCACATCCACTCCGGCAACCGCTCCTTCTTCAAAAATGGCCACGGTGCACCCTGTGATCCCTTTAAGGTCCTGGGCATTCCCCACCTTCATCCCTTCTATTTCTCCCAATGAAATGGACTTCAGGCCCAGTGATGTATACTTGTCAATTTCCCTATTCATCATTTCCCTGTTTTTCATTTTCCATCGCCTCCTCATCTTCCCTTATACCCACTAAAGACGGGTTCTTTTCACAAAAAGGCGATACACCCCGAGATTTAAGAGAACCACATAAGCAAATCCGATCAAAAGATACATCTCATAGGAAAGGTTCAAGGCTCCCTCTCCCCGAAAGAGGACACTGATGGCCTTTGCGGGCCAGAATCCCGGTACCGGAGAGAAGATAAACTCCCTGGCATCGGTAAAGATCAAACCGATGACGGGAAATATCAAAAGCGTTCCCGCACCCTTCATCACTGCAAATCCTTCGATTTTATTATTGGCAAAGGCATTGATCAAAAATCCGGTAATGGGAGCGCTAAGAGAATTCACTGCGGCAATCACCAGAGTCTGGCCCACGGTCAGAGGTCCGAAATCCGCGACGGACATCACCACAAATCCAGCCAGAAAGGCAAGTAAAGTGACTAAGACCACACGGAAAGCTAAAAATCCGCTGAGGCTTAAGGGCGAGACCCGTATGGCATTTAAAATCCCGTCATCCCGATCATCCAGAATGGAAAACCCCATTAAGGCACCGAAAATCATTGGAGTCAGAAGTGCCAGTGCCGCCATGGCAAAATCCCCGAAGAGGACCAGCGAAAATGCTGTGTTCTCGTCGGCCCAGGGAAGTAAATATCTCCCGATCAGGGCGAAAAAAATGGGATAGACGACCATAAACAATGTGAGAGAATCCCGTGTCCACTTTTTAAATTCACTTCCGATAAAGGTTGTAAACATCAGATACCACTCTCCTTTGCAACGAACTCTTCAAATCCTTTACGGATGACCACACTGAGAAGCAGGGAGAGTCCGATAAGATATGCAATTCCGTATAAGACTTCCCAGGTTTCCACTCCGTTGGTGGTGGAATTCAGCAGAAGAAGGGCTGCTTTTGTGGGAAGAGCATACATCAGATTTGTGAGCAAATCTCCCGTGATGACCCCCACCTGCTCAAGAACAACGGGAATTAAAAAGATAAACATGTACTTCAGCACTCCCGTCAACAGTTCGGTAAAGCTCTTTGAGCGATAGGCCAGCAAAAATCCGATCATGGAGTGAAAAACACTGATCACAATCACATAAAACACCAAAAGGAAGATATTCAAGTTGATTTCCTTGAAAAACCAGGCATAGAGATAAAGAATCACCAGTGTCTGAAGATTCGAGACGATATTCCCGATAATTTTGGAAATCATGTACTCTCCCTTGGTGATGGGGGAGACGAACAGGGCCTTCAAGGTATGCTCCTCCCTCTCGAAAAACATACTGACACCAATCAGTGTGATGGACATGGATGTGGCATCCAGAAAAAGAAGCAGAGGAAAGATGCTGGTCACATCGTCCACGTCGGTAAAATGCAATACCCCGATCCAGATCACCGCCACAACCAGACTGGCTGCAATAATATGATACCTCTGCAGTCGCTGCATTTCCCCCATAAACAATACCCTAAGATTCTTCACTGCTCTCACCCCCGGTAATGTCGATAAAAATATCATCCAGGGTCGTTTCCTTGGAGTGCATGGTAATAATCCGGTGATTTTTCACAACCCGGAAAAACTCTTCATCCTCTTTCAGATCGTCAAGGGAAAACATCTGGCTTTCCAGCTTCTCTCCCATTTCATACTCCACTTCCACCTTCCGGTCGCCATGCTGGAGCTTCAGATTTTTCGGTGAGTTGATTTCCACGATCTTTCCGTCTGCCATAAAGGCCACCCGGTCACAAAGCTCCTCCACATCATTCATCAGATGGGTGGTGAGAATCACGGTTCCTCCCTGATCCCTGTACTCCCGGATCAGGTTTTTAATAATCCGCGCATTTTTCGGATCCAGTCCTGCGGTGGGCTCGTCAAGAAACAGCATCTTCGGCTTGTTGAGCAGAGCCTTCACGAAATTCATCCGAACCTTCATGCCTTTGGAGAATTCACCGACTTTCTTATTCCGGTCCTCATAGAGACCAAGTTTCTTTAAAAGCTCATCGGGTTCTTCATGATTCTTATAGAGCTTCATAAAAAATTGCAGGTTTTCCATGGCGGTGAGCTTAGAGAAATGTACGGGGATTTCAAAACCCACTCCGATCTCCTCGTAAAAATCCCTGCCATAGTCTTTCAGATTTTTCCCCTTATAGGTAATGCTTCCTTCAAAGTCCTGAAGGATTTTGATCAGAATTTTCTGTGTGGTGCTTTTCCCCACACCGCTGGGTCCAAGAAGTCCGAATACTTCCCCCTCCCGGATTTCAAAGTCGATCCCCTTGATGGTCTCCTCTTTATTCTTCGGGTAGGTAAAATGCAGATTTTCCACTTTAAACATACTGTTCCCTCCTTTATTTTCAATGATCTTCATCCTTTTTCCATCCTATAATGCTTCCTTCTGAATCTCCATTTGATCAAGACTCTTTTGAAGATGAGCATACAGAAGGTCCCCGTCGGTTGCAGCGGTCACATGTCCCTTTTCCGCCACATTGATGGTGCATTCAGGATAGGATGACTTCTGCACATCATATTCAATGATCTGGTCATACTTCCCTAAAAGGGGATAGAGATTTTCCTGAGGCTTCACTAAAAAATCCTCCTGAAAATTGAGTATCCTTCGCAGCTCCTCCGGATCATCCAGAGCCGGTTGACCTGCCAGTGCCTGATACCGGGAGGTGAGAAAAATCTCCCCCAAAAGCGCTCCCGCCGCCATGGGAATATACAAGTCGGCTTCGTCAAAGTAGGCTTTATGAAGATTGGTCACCCATCCTCCAAGGCTGAATCCTGCCACTGCAACGGGTTTTCCGGTCTTTTCCTTCAGAGCCTTCACAAGATGATCCGTCAGAACTGCGGAAAACGCAAGCATGGCAATAAAATTTCTACCCTCTGTGATTTTCACAGTATATTCCTTTAGTCCCTGGTCATGAAAGGGGGCCCGGAGAAGAATCACATTTGTGCCCAGCTGATCCTTTCGATTTTTGATGATATCACGAAAGGTATTTTTAGCAGTTTTCCCGAAATTGAAGGGCTGTTCATTGTTTCCGTGATGATAAATCAGGGTGGGATAGTCATCCCCCAGCCATTGATACACCATGAAGTCCCCCTGGATTTCACTTTCCTCTGTTTTTCCCTGAACTTTATAGACCCCTTCTCCGACAAACTCAGGAAGCTTCATCTCTATGGATTCTATGACATTCTTTAAAGATTCTTTGCTGATGGATTTTGCGAAAAACTTCTTCTCTCCCGCAGCCATTCCACCAATCCGACAGGTTAAACGATCCAATAACTCATGCCTGTTCATATTTATTCTCCTCTCTCACTTACACCCGAATAATCATTGCTCTTTCCATCCTTTTTCGACTTCCTTTGATCCATTGGAATCCATCTTCATCCATTTTGATTGTTTTCCTTTTCTTTGATTCTGAGACCCTCTTCAAAGATATAGAGAATTTTCTCCACCCGTTCATAATACTCATCCACATGATCCATCAAATTCTGATTTTCCTTTCCTTCGAGAACCATATCCGCCAGGTTGATGTTCAGGGTATGGGCCATATAGGCTGCGGTCGCAACGTCTGCCTTAGGGTCGATCTCCCCTTTTTCCTGGCCCTGCTGGAAAATCATTTCATAAAAGGCGATGCTCCGCTCCATGAGTCCTTCCGTTATCTGATCCCGTACGGCCTTTTTTTTCTTTAAAGAGCTGATTTCCGATTCCCGCATACTTGGGATGATCCTTGGCGAACTGAATTCCTGCCCGGTACAGCTCTTTTAAAATTACAAAGGTTTCCCCCTTCTCCATGGCGGCCATGACCGGTGCAAGATAGGCCATTTTCTCATCCCCGATAATTGTCAGCACATATTGATACAAATCCTCAATTCCTTCAAAGTACTGATAAAAGCTCCCCCGTGGAATTCCTGCATCTTTAATGATCCTGGCGATGCTGCTATTGGTGTAGGTATGCTTGGAAAACTCCTTCATTGCAGCAGAGATGATCTTTTGCCGTTTTTCCTCATCAATGTTGAAAAATGTTGAGTGAGGCATGATTTTACTCCTCCTTTTCTGGTAAATTCCTATGTCTTCTGCGATCTGTTTCTCTTATTGGTCTCTGGTACAGCCTTCTCATCTGCTTTACGGATATGACAGCCTTGTCATGCTTAGAGTCTAAATATGACGAAGCCGTCATATGACACCTTCGTCGCCTCTATCTGTTTTTACTATATGACATGCTTGTCACATTGTCAACAGTGTTTTTTAAAAAAATTCATCTTTTTCAAATACCACAAAAAAGCAGAACCGAAAAAGGGAGAATTCTCCCTTTTCAATTCTGCTTTATCCACTCTTTTTCTTGGATTTCAACCCTACAGCTCATGGGCTTCCAGTAAATCCCCCAGCACCGTTTCATCCCGGATCACATCCACCTGATCATAGGTGTTTTCCAGCTGCTTGAGTTTCTTTCCCATCTTGTTGAAAACCCTTACCAGGGAGACGATCTGTCCCCTGTCCCGAAGACCCTCGGCAAAGGCGATGGCCCTTTGAAGATCCTCATCTTTGGTAAAGACCAGAGCCCGTTTTTTCCGACGCTCGGGAATCAAAAAATCCTTTTCCATGAGAATAGAAAAGATTCTCTCGAATCCAATGGAGACTCCCACAGCAGGAAGGGATTCCTTTTGAAATTTGGAGAGGAGATTGTCGTAGCGTCCTCCTCCGGCGATGGAACTTTTAAAATCCTCGCTTTCAATCTCAAAGATGGGTCCCGTATAATATCCCATTCCCCGAACCAATGTGGGTTCAAACTCAATGGGAAAATACTCTTCAATGTTATGAATCAGCAGCTTCAGATCCTCCGCTTCTTCTCCTTCAAAAGCATCCAGTCCCTGGGCTTTTACCTCCTCCAGCAAAGCAAGAAGATGATCCACCCTTTCCGTTAGAAAGCCTTTTCCGAGAAGCTCATCCTTGACTCCCTGTAAGCCGATCTTATCCGCTTTGTCCAGGGAAATACAGATGCTGTCAAAGTCCCCGTCGGGAAGCTTTGCCCGGTTCACCATCTCCCGAAGAAGTCTCCGGTCGTTGATTTTCACCTTGCAGTTTTCAAATCCTAAGCGTTTTAAGGCTTTTGTCACGGTAAAGATAAGATCGATTTCCGCATAAATGGACTCGTCTCCTAAAATATCGATATCGCATTGGGTGAATTGTCGGAACCGTCCCTTCTGGGGTCTCTCCGCCCTCCACACATTTCCTATTTGAAAAGCCTTGAAGGGGTTTAGCAGGTCATTCCGGTTGTTGGCGTAAAATCGGCTGAGGGGAAGGGTCAGGTCAAATCTGAGCCCTAAATCCGCCAAATCATTTTCCGTCATCTCTTCCGTGACCTCGGAAAGGTTCAGCTTCTCTCCCCGTTTCAGAATTTTAAACAACAGCTGGAGATTTTCTCCACCTTCGCTGTTTGTGAGCAGGTCCAGGTTTTCAATGCAGGGGGTTTCAATCTGGGCAAACCCGTTTTCCTCGTAGGTCTCCCTGATGGTTTCCTGCATCCAGTTTCTCAGTTCCATTTCCTCCGGTAACACATCGAAGGTTCCTTTGGGGGAAGTGTTGAAAATTTCATGATCTCATCTCCTTGCTGTAATATTCCTCTTATTTATACCTTTATTTAAGCATTGGCGGCTATCTCTTTAAGATCCTTCAGGAAGGTCTCAATTGTGCTTTTCTCTGTGGCCCAGGAGGTCACCAGCCGAAGGGCCACGTGTTTTTCATCCACAACAGCCCAGCGATAAAACCGGTAATGTTTTTCCAACTGTTCCACCACGTTGACGGGGAGAATCGGAAAAATCTGATTGGTTGTGGTCTCGGAAAGAAATCCGTATCCCTCTTCCTTGATTCCCGTCTTCAGTTCTTCAGCCCGGTCATTGGCGTGTTTTGCCAGCCGGAAAAAGAGATTTTCCTGAAAGAGTCCTGTAAACTGGGCTCCCAGAACCCGTCCCTTTGCCATCAATGCTCCTGTCTGTTTAATATGAAAACGAAAATGCTTCTTTAAAGAAGCATTGTTGATCAGAATGGCTTCACCCATCAGCGCTCCGTTTTTTGTCCCCCCTATGTAAAATACATCGGTCAGGCGGGTCAAGTCTTCCAGAGTCAGGTCATTATCCCCGGCAGTCAGTGCGGATCCCATCCGAGCTCCATCGATAAAGAGCAACAGATCCCGTTCCTTTGCCACACGATGAAGAGCTTCAAGCTCCTCTTTGTGATAAATGGTTCCCACTTCCGTGGCATTGGATAAATAGATGACCCGGGGCAGGACCATATGCTCATCCTCATGGGCATCGATCACTGAAATGACATCTTCCGGACGAAGCTTTCCGTCCTCTGTGGGTACGGTATTGATTTTATGACCTGTGGCTTCAATGGCCCCGGTCTCGTGGACCGCAATGTGTGCGCTGGTGGCAGCGATCACCGATTCGTAGGGCTTTAACATTGCCCTGAGACAAATCAGATTTGCCTGGGTGCCCCCTGCAACAAAGTGAATGTCCGAGTCCCTGTTTTCCCCCAGTTGTTCACGGATCAGCTCTTTCGCCTTCTCGCATAAGGGATCCTCTCCGTATCCCACCATGGAGGCATAATTCGATTTCTCCAGGGTTTTCAGGATATCAGGATGGGCTCCTTCACTATAATCGTTTTGAAATGATGCTTTGAACATTGAATCACCTGCTTTTTCAGATTTGCCTCAACATTCCCCCGATTTTATGAAAGACCGAAGGCGGTTTGCAGCTTTTCAAAGGTTTTCCTCTCCCCATAGGCAAGAGTTCGAAGATAGGACATCACTGCCTTACGGGTAATGATCCCCACAAAAACCTTGTGGTCATCCACGACGGGGACAAAATTCTGGTTCATAATCATATCAATAATCTCATCAATTTCCGCGTTGATGGAAATCGGCTTATTCTTCATTCGTTTCGGTACATCATTCAAGGAAATTTTGTTGGTCTGTTCAAAAGTTAAATCCGGTGTATTTTTCAGCTTCCATAATAAATCCCCTTCAGTGAGGGTTCCTGCATACCGTCCTTTTTTATCTACAAGCGGTACGGCGGTGTAGCGATGATACTCCATTTTTTCCAAGGCTTGACGCATGGTTGCATCCTTATCCAGGCAGACACTTTCATGTTTCGGTGTAATGAAAAAAGCGATATTCATCTGATTGCCCCCTTTGATTAATTATACCCTTACTATAATTATAGCATACCTTTCAATTCCGTTCATACCCCTATGACGGGTTTCCCGACTTCTCTCTTCCCTGCGTTCCTGTAACTCATTTTCATACTCATGTTGCTCATTTTCATGTCATGTTGCTCATTTTCATGCTCACGTTACTCATTCCCGCGCTCCTGAATAATGGATTTCACCTTGGCAATCATAATGTCGATGGCCACCTGGTTAAAGCCTCCTTCAGGAATAATAATGTCAGCAAACTTCTTGTTGGGCTCCACAAACTGAAGATGTGCAGGCCTCACGGTGGTTAAGTATTGATCGATGACGGAGTCCAGGCTTCTTCCCCGGTCCTTGATATCCCTGATAATCCGGCGGATGATCCTGACATCGGCATCGGTATCCACAAAAATCTTTATGTCCAGCATGTCCCGGAGCCGGGGTTCATCAAGAATCAGAATCCCCTCAAGGATAATAATGTCCTTGGGCTGAAACAAAACAGTTTCCGGCTTTCGGGTATGTCGCTCGAAATCATAGGCCGGTTTTTCAATGGCCTGATTGTTCCTCAGCATTTGAAGATGTTCCACTAACAGATCCATATCAAAGGCGAAGGGATGGTCGTAATTGGTTTTGGTTCTCTCATCAAAGGAAAGATGGGATTGGTCCTTATAGTAGGCATCCTGTTCAATAATCGCGATGTTTTTTTCCGTCAGGCTGTCATAAATTGCATGAGCCACCGTGCTTTTTCCCGAGCCCGTTCCTCCGGTAATGCCAATTAATATCGGTTTATTCATCATGATTCATCCTTTCCTTTCGCAGCATATCATAGGGTTTCACCGGGTGATCCACAGGGATCCGCACCAGTTGCTTGGGGTGGGGTGCCACTTCAATTGCCTCTCCCTCTTCATTGATCATCTCTTTGATATCCATCGTGAAGACCTCTTTTCCCGGACCCACAATCTCAACGGTATCTCCTTTGAAAAAGCGGTTCCGCTGCTCGATGAGGGCGATCTTCTTTCCGGGGTCATACTCTTTGACAAGACCCACGAAGGTGAAATCCCTGTGATAGGTCTTATCCTGATAGATGTGCTCTTTTTCGTCGGGTTTCTCAAAATAAAATCCTGTGGTGAACTCCCGATGGCTGACCTTTTTAATCTCCTCCAGCCAATCAGGCTGAAAACTCCAGTTTTCCGGGTCTTCATAGTAAGCGTCGATGGCCATCCGATAAGCCCGGACGATGGTTGCCACATAATAAATGGTTTTCATCCGTCCTTCAATTTTCAAGCTTTCGATCCCGGATTCGATCATCTCGGGAATGTGGCCGATCATGGAAAGATCCTTGGAATTCATAAAGTAGGTTCCTTTTTCATCCTCATACACCGGCATATACTCTCCCGGACGCTGCTCCTCCACCAGATAGTAGTTCCAGCGGCAGGGCTGGGCACACTCCCCCCGGTTTGCATCCCGGTTTGCCATATAATTGCTGAGAAGGCACCGTCCCGAATAGGAAATGCACATGGCTCCGTGGACAAAGGCCTCAAGCTCCACGTCGGGGCGGGCCTTTTCCTTGATCTCCCGGATTTCCTTAAAGCTCAGCTCTCTTGCAAGGACCACACGCTTTGCTCCCTGTTGCTGCCAGAAGTTGATGGTTCGGTAATTGGTGGTATTCGCCTGGGTGCTGATGTGAATGTCGATTTCCGGTATAGTTTCCCGGACAATCTGGAAGGTTCCCGGATCGGAGACGATGACACCGTCAATCCCGATCTTTTCCACTTGCCTCAGATAGTCCTCCAGACCCTCAAAATCATCGTTATGAGGAATGATATTCAAGGTCAGAAAGACCTTGACTCCCCGTTTATGGGCAAAGTCCACGCCCTCTTTCATGGTCTCGGGGGTGAAATTCTTTGCAGCAGCCCGAAGACCAAAGATCTGTCCTCCCAGATACACTGCATCGGCCCCATACATAACGGCCATTTTCAGTCGTTCCAAATCACCGGCCGGGGCCAGCAGTTCAACTCTTTTCATTCAGAGTCCTCCTTCTTCTCAATACGCTCCGACAATCCTTTTTGTTCCACCTCATTCTTCCTGTAAGAGAGGGCAACCCCGTCTCCGATGGGAATGATACTGGTGTCCAACAGGGGATGGTCGCAGATATATTTCAGATAGTCTCTCATGCGATTGACAATGGTCCGTTTTCGCCGCTTCACCGGATGCTCTCCCGTAACCATTCCTTTAAAAAGAATGTTGTCGGAGATTAAAAGCCCTCCCGGCTTCAACAGTGAAATCGTAAGATCCAGCATTTCCCGATAGTGCCCCTTGGCTCCGTCAAGAAAAATCAGATCGTAGTCTCCCTTTAAATAATGCAGAATTTCCAAAGCATCTCCCGGAAGGATCCTGACGGAGTTCTCCCGTCCCGCTTTCCTGAAATTTTCTCCTGCAAGACGGAGCATCTCTTCATTCCGCTCGATGGTGGTGAGCTTCCCGCCTTCTCCCATGGCTTCAAGGAAAATGCAACCCGAGTATCCGATGGCGGTGCCGATTTCAAGGACATTTTTCGCTCCCGAGGTACGGGTCAGCACCTTTATAAGAGCAGCCACTTCCTCCTCGACAATGGGGACATGATGCTCTTCACCATAGTCCCGTAGCTCTTTCAGTATACCACGATCCTTAGGGAGAATGTCCAACAAAAAATCTTTCGCGTGATCTCTCACAATGATTTCCCTGTTCTCCTTTTCACATTCATTGCTGGTGTTGCTTATCGTATTATTGATGGTATTATTTATGGTTTCCTTGGATTTTTTCATCCTCTTCCTCCTTTCGTCACCTTTCAAATCATCCCGTTAAAACAGCATGAAAAAGGGTACGAGCACCGGCACCAGACTGGACAGAACCACTCCCGTGATAAAGGAGATGATGGCCACATTGGCGTTGGTGGCCTTGGAAATCACCGGCAGCACCGTATCCATGGCGGTGGCCCCGGCGGGAGCAATGGCTTCCAGTTTCCCCACATATTTGGCGATAAAGGGAATGGTGACCAGGGCAATAACTTCCCTTGAGATATTGGTCACAAAAGCAAGAGTCCCAAGATATGCGCTGTGTCTGGAAAGCTCGATGGCGGACAAAGAATACCAGCCGAAACCCGCTCCGATGGCTGCGGATTCATTCAATGCAACTCCCATGATTATCCCTGCAACCGCAGTACCCAGGATGCTTCCGATGGCCACCATCAGGGGAACGAGAAAAACCTTGAAGCCGATCCTCCTGATTTTCGAGAGAATCCCCCGATGGGATCCGATATCGATTCCCACAAAGAAAAGAAGCAGTCCCAGTCCGATGTTGATAAAAAGACCCATGGAGCTTTCCATGGAGGAGGGAAAGACAAAAATTCCGGAGAGGATGCCGAAGGCAACCGCTGCTAAGATGGCGATACTCATTCCTCCTCACCTCCCTTGGAAAACACATAGGGTGCAATCAATTTAACTCCCAGCACGCTGAAGACAATGGAAGCCACCGCAAAGAAAATTCCCTGCATACCGATGGTTCCGAAGGAGCGGATCACTTCCTCATCCAGTCCGATGGACACTCCCATAATAAACAGGAGAAGCAGGAGACAGATAAATTGTATCTGATCCATGTATTTCATCACCCATTCCGGAAGGAGTCTCCGGTTTCCCAGGATTCCTCCGATGAGGATTAAGACAATGTATAAGAGTATATTCATTAAGGCTCCTCCTTCCCTCCATGTATTTACGCAAAAATGAAACTCTAACAATGATGGTTAGAGTTTCACTTAAATGGTTCGATTTAATTATAATATACTTGCCCTTAAACTTCCATAATAATCGGAAGAATCATGGGTCGCCGTTTGGTTTTTTCATAAAGGAAAACCTTAAGGCTGTCCCGGATTGCTCCCTTGATCACGGACCATTCCTTGGCATTTTCATCGGTGCAGCCTTCAAGTGCTTTATCCACAACTCCTCTGGCTTCCGCCATCAGGTCTTCGGATTCCCGTACATAGACGAACCCTCTGGAGATAATATCAGGGCCTGCAACGACCTTCTTGTTTTCTCTCTTCAAGGTCACGACAACGATCATCAGACCGTCCTCGGCAAGATGCTTTCGATCTCTGAGAACGATGTTCCCAACGTCTCCAACACCAAGTCCGTCCACCAGTACCTGTCCTGAAGGAACATTTCCAGCAAGACGGCCGCTGTCCTCGGTAAACTCAAGAACGGATCCCGTCTCTGCGATAAAAATGTTCTCCTTGGGCATTCCCAGTTCTTCAGCAAGCAGTCCATGCTTTCGAAGGTGTCTGGTTTCCCCGTGAACAGGAATAAAGAATTTCGGATTCACCAGGCGGTGCATCAATTTTAATTCCTCCTGGCAGGCATGTCCTGAAACGTGAACGTCATACAGCTTTTCGTAGATGACTTCCGCGCCTTTGTCATACAGCTGATTCATGACTTTTCCAACCAGCTTTTCATTTCCAGGAATGGGAGTGGAGGAAAAGACCACTGTGTCCCCTTTGCGAATATCCAAAGTTCGGTGATCATCACTGGCCATTCGGGGCAGTGCCGCCATGGGCTCACCCTGAGAACCGGTAACCACGACTACGATTTCCTCGTCGGGGTAGTTGTTCATTTCCTTCTCCTGGATCACGATGCCCTCGGGAAGACTCATCACTCCCAGTTCCTGGGCAACGGCTCCAACCGTCAGCATGCTTCGGCCTGAGAAGACCACCTTCCGGTTAAACTTCTCTGCCGTATTGACAATCTGTTGAATCCGATGAATATGGGATGCGAAGGTTGCAATAATAATTCGGCTTTTCCGTGTGCTGAAGATCTCCTCAAAGGTATCTCCCACGCTTTTTTCCGACATGGTGGTGCCTCCCCGCTCAGCATTTGTGCTGTCGGCAAGCATCACAAGAACACCCTTTTTCCCGATTTCAGCGATCTTATGAAAGTCAATCATCTGACCATCGATCGGGGTATAGTCAATTCGAAAGTCTCCCGTATGAAACACCACACCAACAGGGGTTTCCACTGCGATGGCAAATGCATCGGGGATACTGTGGGAGGTGCTGATAAATTCAATTTTAAAGACTCCCAACTGAATTTTCTGTCGGGGCTGAACTTTTTGAAGATGCACATTTTTCAGTTTATGGCTTTTTAATTTGTTTTCCACCAGACCGATTGCAAGTCTGCTGCCGTAGACAGGCACATTGATTTTTTGCAGAAAATAAGGCAGGGCTCCGATGTGGTCTTCGTGTCCGTGGGTCAGAACTATCCCCTTTACCTTCTCCCGATTCTTCAAAAGATAGTTGATATCCGGGATTACAATATCGATTCCCAGCATTTCGTCCTCGGGAAAACTAAGGCCGCAATCGATGATCACGATCTCATTTCCATATTCCAGGGCTGTCATATTCTTTCCGATTTCATTGAGCCCTCCGAGAGGAATAATTTTTAACTTTTGCTTTTTACTTGACAAATTTGTCACTCCTTTAAGATTTCTATTTACATTCCGAACAAGTTCCAAAAAATTTCACTTTATGGTCCTTGATATCAAAATCGTATTCTTTTTCAATTTCTCTTTCCAACTCTTCCAACAGGTCAATTTTCACTTCGATGATCTTATTGCACTTCTGGCAGATTAAATGATGGTGCTGATGATCTTCGTCATCGGTTTTTATCTCATAGCGGGAACATCCGTCGTCCAGATTGATCCGTGAGACGATATCCATTTCCTCTAATAATTGCAATGTTCTATAGACAGTGGCAAGGCCGATTTCAGGACAGTCTTTGCGCACTAACTCATAGATCTCTTCCGTATTTAAATGCTCTCCCTGATTCTCAACTATCACTTTCAAGGTTTCCCGTCGCTGTGGTGTCAGTTTGCTTCCTTTTTCCTTCAAACGCTCTTTTAACCGCTCCATGGTTTCGACCATTGTATTTTCCCTCTTTTCATCAGTAATTTTCTCAAATAGTAATCTTTTTCAAGTATAGTATATCCCACCTGTCTGTATCTGTCAATCCTTTAAAGGCGCTTTAGAAGGTTCAATCATAACAGGAATTTCCTTTCTCAAACGAATATCATCCGGTGTCACCTTGCATTGATAGGCATAAAACTCAACCCCTGCCTTCGCGGCAACGGCAACGGCCTCTCCAAACTCCGGATCCATTTCACTGTTGGGGGTAAAAACCTCTCCATCCTCCCTCTGGATGATGAAAAAGACCCCTGCCCGATAGCCCTCTTTTACAGACGCCATCAGCTCCCGGACATGCTTTACGCCCCGGGTTGTGGGGGCATCGGGGAAAGACGCAAGATTTCCTTCCTTCACCAGGGTTACGCACTTGGCTTCGATGAGGGCAAGCCGGTCCCTTCCGGGATCCCGAAGGGCAAGATCCAGACGGCTTTTTCCGTAGGTTACTTCCCGCTTGACTTCATAAAACCCGGCAAAGCCCGGTAGTTCCCGGTTGAGAAAGGCCTTCTCCAGAAGCTGGTTTGGCAGCTTTGAGTCGATGGAGACAAGAATCCCGTTCTTATACACCATCAGCAGATCGAACTTGGTTTTCCGATGGGGGAGATCCACTTTTCGAAGGAGAACCTCAGCACCTTCCATCAGCAGCTCACGCATTCGTCCCGTATTGGCTACATGAACGTTTTCAAGACGCCCTTCAACCAACACCTCTCCGATAAACCGGTTCACCCGGCGATGGAAAATTCCCTTCACCTTATCGCCGGGAATCGGTATAAAAGACACTACTCTTCGTCATCCTCCTGGTGGATCAGGCTTTCATAAGCCTCCACCACTTTTTCGAACTCTTCGTCGTCCTCGATGGCAAGCAGGACAAACTCCTCTTCATCCTCCCCTTCGTACTTGATTTCGAAGACGTAGGCTTCCTCTTCCTCTTCTTCCTCCAAAGGCAGCAGAATGGTGTATTCCTTTCCTTCCAGTTCCAGGGTCATGATAATCTCAAAATCCTTTTCCTCATTGGTTTCCTCGTCTACGAGGGTAACAATATTTTCCCGTTCTTCCATTTTTCATTCCTCCTTGTTTTTCCCTTCAGGGATATAATTATTTAACACTGTCTAAATATCCTTGTAATATATGAATTGCTGCCATCTTATCAATGATCCCCTTTCGCTTCCTGCGGCTGACATCCCCTTCAATCAGGGTTCTTTCCGCAGCCCGGGTGCTTAAACGTTCATCCCAGAGGATTACCGGAAGCCCGTATTTATTTTTCAGCTTCTCACCGAAGGCTTCGGTTTTTTCCCCCTGGGGACCCAGGGTTCCATTCATATTTTTTGGCAGTCCTACTACAATCTTTTTAATGTTGTATTCCTTCATCAGTTCTTCCAGTTCCTGAAAGTCCTCTTTTTTACTTTTTCGTCGGATGGTTTTCACTCCCTGGGCAGTCCATCCAAGGGGATCGCTTACTGCGACACCAATGGTGCGGTCTCCCACATCCAGTCCTAAAATTCGCTCCATAGTTCCTCCTAAATCACTTTTATACAAAATTCCGGACATGCAGAAGCACAATATCCGCAAAAAACACACTTATTCGGATCCACAACAATTTTTTCTCCACTTGAACACGTTTTATCCCCTAGAGACAAAGCAGCCATTTGGCATCGTTTTACACACTCTCCGCATCCACTGCACCAGTCGGCGATGTGAAGTATTCGGGAGGCGGTTTTTATTTTTTTCACCAGTTCCGGATCCACTTTGCCGGTTTCAAAATAGGCAACATTGGCATCGATTTCTTCCCTTCGCTGCATTCCGATGGCGATGGAATCCACAAAGGGGAGGCTGAGCGCAAACTCCAGTCCTTTTTGAAAATCCTGAAGAAGATGCCCTCCACCGAGAGCCTTCATAGCATAAATTCCGATATCCTTTTCCTTCGCTTCTTTTACAGCCTTCAGCATCTCCTCGATGGTCCCGTCCACAATTCCGATTCCCCGGTAATTGATGATGGGATGAATCACGTCAATGTCCTCCCGCTTTGTGGCCGCCTTCACCCCTTCAATAAAGTGGGTGGAAATTCCGAAGCTTTTGATGATTCCCCGTTCCTTCATTTTTATAAAATACCCGATGGCCTCTTGATGGCCTCGAAGTGTATGTTCGTTTTCCTGTTCATGAAGCATAAACAGATCAATATAATCGGTGTCAAGGCCTTTCAATGCCTCCACAAGGCTTTTTTCCGCAGTCTCTCTGGAATAAGCGTAGGATTTCGTTGAAAGAACAATTTTTTTCCGGCCGAAACGCTTTACAGGGTCCTTCAGTAAATGGTAATTTTTATAAAGGGCTGCGGTGTCAATAAAGTTGATGCCCTTTTCAAATCCGTGGATCAGAAGCTTTTCCGCCTCGTTCACCTGGAAATTTCTCTGCAAAGCACTGATTGTCAAGGATCCGAAGCAGAGCTTTGATACAATTAACTCACTCTTTCCAAGCCGTCGAACCTCCACATTCATTCTCCTTTTTTTCGTTCTCATACAAAGAATAATTATAACATAGTCCATGAGAAAATGCGAATATCCTTTTAAATGTAAAAAAGTAAGGGATATCCCCTTACTTTAAAGGCATCTGATCACTTGAAAGATGCACCTGTTCATTTGAAAGATAAACCCGTAACAGTTCTTCTAAAAGCTCATCCCGTTCGATTTTCGAGATCACGCTTCTGGCGCTGTTATGGCTGGTAATGTATGTGGGGTCTCCCGAGAGCATATATCCGATAAATTGGTTCACCGGATTGTATCCCTTCTCCTCCAAGGCCTGATAGACCTTCAGGATCACATCCCTGGCTTCCTTTTGCTTTTCCTGGTCGATGTTGAACTGCATAGTGTGTTGATTATCCATTTCGGGTTCCCTCCTCCGATTTTTTCCATATTACTCTATTGCTCTATTCTATCATAGTTCTCCTGTCATTAAAACCATGATTGAGAAAATCTTTTCTCTTACCCATGGCTGCCTTTTCCGGAGGTGTTCTGACGTGTTTCATCGAATTCCTCATTGCTGTCGTCAGCTTTAACTGAGCTGATAGATCACCACTCCCGAGATCATTAACCCGAGACCCAGAAGTTTCTTCGCAGTAAGAAGAATTACCGGTTCACCAAAGATTCCGAAATAGTTAATTGCCGCCGTGATGAGAATCTGGGTGACGATCAAAAGGATCACGGTATAGCTTGCTCCGATGGCGGTGATTCCGTTAATAACGCTGAAAATGATGATCACACCCATCACTCCCCCCAGGAGATAGTAGGGTTGTACTTCACGCATGGGTGAGAAGTTCACTCCCTCAAAGAGGAGCATAATGGTCAGTGCCACAAGAAAGCCGCTGCCGTGGACAAAGGCATTGGTATGCCAGAATCCGATTCCTTCACCCAGCCGTGCATTAAAAATCCCCTGCAGGGCGATAGCCACACCTCCTAAAATTGAAAACAGTACTCCATACAGCATATACCTCATCCTTTCTCCTTCAAAGTGATTTTCCTTTATCCCGTTTCATCCTTCAAGATTCCGATGCCATGATTCTAGAGAAAAACCCTTCCATCCTGAATGACGAAAGGGTTTAATAAGCATCGAATCCGAACTGCGAACCACATACAGAACTGCTCCGACGACCTAGAGGGTTTCCTCCACATAGGCTTTTACTGCGTCTAATGCTTCATCAATTTTTTCAGGATTCTTTCCGCCGGCCTGGGCCATCTCGGGACGACCGCCTCCGCCTCCTCCTGCGACCTTGGCACCGACCTTCACAATGTCTCCCGCTTTGATTCCCTTTTTGATCAAATCCTTGGTGACAATGGCAATGAAGCTTGCTTTTCCGTTACTCTTTGCTCCGAGAACGATAATTCCGCTTTCAATGCTGTCTTTGAGGCCATCTCCGATCTTCCGGATTTCATCCATATCTTTTTCTCCGAGGTTTTTGAGAATTACGGGAACAGTCTTAATGGTGACGGCTTCCTTTACAAGGTCTCCCACCACATCTCCCGCTAATTTTCCCTTCAGGGACTCCACAGTCTTTTGCTGTTGCTTTTGTTCCTCCAACAGCTCCTCGATCCGGCGGAGAATATTTTGGGGCTGGGCCTTTAATGTCCCCGCCACATTTTTCAAGAGATGTTCCTGTTCCTTCAGATAGTGGAAGACTCCCTGTCCCGTGATCGCTTCAATCCGTCGGACCCCTGATGCCACACTGGACTCATGAAGGATTTTAAACATCCCGATCTCGCTGGTATTACTCACATGGCATCCTCCACAAAGCTCAAGAGAATAGTCCTTCACAGCAATAACTCTGACATGGTCCTCATATTTTTCCGTAAAGAGGGCCGCGGCTCCTTTTTTCTTCGCTTCCTCCAGGGACATAAACGACGCGCTGACTCCCCGTCCTTCAAAAATCACCTCATTAACCCGCTCTTCCACCTTTTCGATTTCCTCCGGGGTTAATCCTTCAAAGTGGTTAAAGTCGAAACGCAGGCGTTCCGGGTTTACAAAGGAACCCGCCTGATTTACATGATCTCCCACAATGGTTTTCAAAGCTTCATGAAGAAGATGGGTTGCGGTATGATTTTTCATCGTTGCAAAACGCCGTTGCCGATCCACCTTCAGCTCCACTGTGTCCCCGGTTGAAAAACTTCCTTCTCTTACCTTTGCAATCATATAGGTTCGACCGTTTTTATCAATTTGGGTATCCAGGACTTCACCCTTTCCCTTTTTATGAGAGAATTGTCCCTTATCGCCGATCTGTCCTCCGCTTTCTCCATAGAAGGGGGTCCGGTCGGTCACAAGGTAGATTTCATCCCCTTCTTCCACCGTTTTCTGAATGCTTCCATCCTTGATCATTCCGAGGATTCTTCCTTCCTCCGTCATCTTCTCATAGCCGGAGAAAAGAGTTTTTACTGAGGAGTCCAATGCTCTCATCGGGTTTTCCTTCCAGCCTTCGGAGCCCTCTTTTTGCCGTGAGCTTCTTGCCCGCTCCCGCTGGGCTTCCATTTCCGTCCTGAAGGCCTCCTCATCCACGGAAAGTCCTTCCTCTCTCACGATCTCCAAGGTGAGATCAAGGGGAAATCCGTAGGTATCATAAAGACGGAAGGCATCGGATCCCGATAAGACCCTTTCCTTCTTCTTCGTCATTTCTTCGATGTATCCCCGAAGGATTTCCATTCCCTGACCGATGGTCTCCTGGAATTTTTCCTCCTCCGCCGAGATGATTTTTCGAATATAGTCCTGTTTTTCTTTCAACTCCGGATAATCCTCTCCGAAAATGTCCACCACGGTTGCCATCAGATCCTTCAGGAAGGGTTTTTTAATGCCTAAAAGATTTCCGTGGCGGGCTGCCCGTCGTAAAAGTCGCCGAAGAACATACCCTCTGCCCTCATTGCTGGGGACAATTCCGTCCCCGATCATGAAGGTCACCGCTCTTACATGGTCGGTGATGATTTTTATGGAGCGCCCCTCTTCAGGGGTCTCCGGGGTTCCTTTCATTTCTACGACTTTATCATAAATTCTCTTGGCAACATCGATTTCATAGATGGATTTCACATCCTGCATAATTGCAGCAACTCGCTCAAGGCCCATTCCCGTATCGATATTGGGGCTGGGAAGCTTCGTATAGTTTCCTTCCTCATCCTTGTTAAACTGGGTGAAGACCAGGTTCCAATATTCCACAAAGCGGTCACAGTCGCAGCCGGGCTTACAGTCAGGATCATCACAACCGTATTCGGGACCCCGGTCAAAGTAAAGCTCGGAGCAGGGACCGCAGGGGCCGGTTCCGATCTCCCAGAAGTTATCTTCCTTCCCCAAGCGGACAATCCGCTCTTTTTCCAATCCGATATGCTGATTCCACAGCTCAAAGGCTTCATCATCGTCTTCATAGATGGAGGCCCACAGCTTTTCTTCGGGCATTCCCAGATAATTCAGAGAGAATTCCCACGCCCATTCAATGGCCTCTTTCTTAAAATAATCTCCGAAGGAGAAGTTTCCCAGCATTTCGAAAAAGGTGGCGTGACGTGCGGTTCGTCCCACATTTTCAATATCGTCAGTCCGAATACACTTCTGACAGGTGACCATCCGGTTTTTCGGAGGGGTCTGGGTTCCTGCAAAATAAGGCTTTAAGGGAACCATTCCCGCATTGATCAGAAGGATGCTCTTATCATCCTGAGGGACCAGGGAATAGCTCTTTTGAACATAATGATCCTTCTCCTTGAAAAACTCCAGATACATGCGTCGTATTTCGTTTGCTCCTAATGGTTTCATGATGGTAATTCCTCCTATTGAATTAGATTCGTTTTATGAGTGCAATAAAATGTTTCCCAAGAACTTTGACGGTGGCCGCAGTGGGCACTGCAATTAACAGTCCTAATACCCCAAAGACCCTGCTTCCGATCATCATGGCAAGCATTACGAATACGGGGTGAATTCCGACCCTTCGACCCATGACCCTCGGAACCAGAATTCCACTTTCGATCTGCTGAATTGCCGTGAAGATAAGAATCACCCAAAGAGCCTTGACGGGACTGTCCAGAAGGGCAAAAAAGGTGGCTGGAATAATTCCGATAATCGGTCCGAGATAGGGGATGATATTGGCAACCCCGGCAATGACCCCCACAAGGACAGCAAAGTCCACCCTTAAGATTAAAAGAGAGATGGTGGTCAGGGTCCCCACAAAAATGGCAACCAGCAGCTGACCTCGAACAAAGCCTCCCAGCACGGTGTTCAACTCCTGACCCACCATCATCATTTCCCCACGAATCCGTTCTGGTATGATTTGTATAGTCCACTGCTTAAAACGCTCCCGGTCCTTTAAAAAGTAAAAAGTGATGATCGGGGTTAAAATAATATTGATGATTCGTGTAAAAAATCCGCGAAAACTTGTGGTCAGAGTACTGAAAGCCCCCATGAAAAACTCTCCGATTCTCTCCCCATCCAAATCAATCATATCCCCCAGACCTTCCAGATTCTCGGGCAGAAAGGGTATACGGTGAAAGTTGGATTCATAAAAGCTTTGCAGCCATCCATATGCGGTTTCGATATGACCGGGGAGTACCTCCATGAGGTTTCCGGCCTCGGTGCCAATTCTCGGAAAAAAAACTAATTGAGAGGATCACCACGACGGCAATAATCCCCAGATAGATCAAAAGCACCCCCCAGTGTCTCTTTATTCCCTTCCGGTCCATAACCGAAACTAAGGGATTTAAAATATAGGCAATGGCAAATGCCGCCAGAAAGGGTGCTGCCAGATGAAGAAGAAAATTCCGTATCTGATAGAACCCGATCATGATCAGGACGATAAAGAAAAACATGACAAAATAAAAAATCTGGGTTTTCCCGATGATGATTCTCTTGTCACGATAAAGAAAATTGTTTCCGATATGTATCAGATAGTAAATTGAAAATGCCAGCAACAAAAAGACCGCCAGCATGGTGAGAAACTGCAAAAATTCCATAATATGTCCCCGTTCTCCGGTGTCCTCGGCAACGGTATTCAGAGTGTAAAGATTGGAAAAATAGAAGCCGCTCAATGAGTCCCACATTTTCAACTGTCTCACCCTCTTTTCTTTCCGGAGAAATCCCCGGTACATATTACCCTTATTTTAGCATAAAAGGAGGGGAAAGCACAGAACTCACTGTATTTTCCCCTTGAATTTCATAAATTAATGTTAATTTTTGTTAATGATGATGGTCTTCCTCTGCATCGGGATCAAAGCCCTCTAACTCTTCATAGTGTTTATTGTTCTTTTGGGCATAATCAAATATTGCCGACTTGATCGCCTGTTCCGCCAATACGGAACAGTGAATTTTCGCCGAAGGGAGACCTCCAAGCTCTTCCACTACCTTCTTGTTGCTTACGTTCAGGGCTTCCTTCACGGTTTTCCCCTTGATCAGCTCTGTGGCAATGGAGGAACTTGCAATAGCGGAACCGCATCCGAAGGTTTTAAACTTCACATCGGTGATCACTTCATTTTCGTCAATCTTAAAGTACATCTTCATAATATCCCCGCATTTGGGATTTCCCACTTGGCCGATTCCGTCTGCATCCTTGATTTCTCCTACATTTCTGGGGTTGGTAAAGTGCTCCATCACAATTTCCGTATACATTATGCATTACCTCCTTTAATTTCTTCATACAATGGTGACATCTGTCTTAACCTCTCGACGATTGGAGGCAACTCCTGCAACAGGTACTCAATGTCCTCTTCGGTGTTGAATGCTCCGACGGTCAGTCGCAGGGATCCGTGGGCAACCTCGTGGCTAAGCCCCAAGGATAAAAGCACATGGGAAGGATCAAGGGATCCCGATGTGCAGGCGGAACCGCTGGATGCAGCAATTCCCACCATATCCAGACTCAGCAAAAGGGATTCTCCCTCAATGAATCTGAAAGAAATATTGGTGTTGTTGGGCAGCCGTTTTGTTCGATGGCCATTTAGAAGAGTGTAGGGAATCTTCTCGAGAATCCCGTCAATCAACCGGTCCCTGAGAGCGGTGGTCCGGGCGATTTTCTCTTCCAGATTTTCATGGGCAAGGGCTGCAGCCTTTCCGAATCCAACAATTCCCGGCACATTTTCCGTTCCTGCCCTTTTCTTTCTCTCCTGGGCACCTCCGTGGATCAGATTGTGAAGCTTGATTCCCGGTCTTACATAAAGGGCTCCCATACCCTTGGGTCCATGAAGCTTATGTGCCGACATGCTGAGCATGTCGATGTTCAGTTCATCCACATCAATTATCTGATGACCATATGCCTGCACTCCGTCGGTATGAAAGGCAACCTTATGTTCTTTGGCAACGGCACCGATCTCCCTGATGGGCTGGATTGTTCCGATCTCGTTGTTGGCATACATAACGGTGATCAAAATGGTTTCATCGGTCATGGCATTTTTCAGATCCTCCAGGGAAATAAGACCGTCCTTGTCCACATCCAGATAGGTTGCGGTAAAACCATGTTCTTTTTCCAAATACTCCACAGCGTGGAGTACAGCATGATGTTCGATTTTCGTCGTGATGATATGATTTCCTTTGTTCCGGTTGGCAAAGGCATATCCTTTAATTGCCCAGTTATCGGATTCCGATCCTCCGGCGGTAAAGTAAAGATCCCGGGATTTGGCATTAATGCTTTTGGCGATAATGTCCCTTGCCTCATCCACAGCATTTTTCGTGTTTCGACCATAGGAATGGATGCTTGAAGGGTTTCCGTACTCTGTTTCCATGTAGTTCATCATCGCATCGATCACTTCCTTTTTAACCGGTGTTGTGGCTGAATAGTCCATATAGATTCGTTTTTTCATCTTGTCACCCCTTTATTTATATATAAAACATATGATTCTCATCGTTTTTAATCCGTTTCTGATCTTCCAGCATATCGGCCAGGGTAGTGGTGTCAATCACTTCATTGACGCTTTGCTGGATCCGTGTCCATACCAGACGGGTCACACAGGAATCCTGATTCAAGCATTCATGAGAATTCTTATCGACAACGCAATCCGCAGGTCCGATTGGTCCTTCCAGTGTGCGGATAATTTCTCCTACGGTAATCTGTTCCGGAGGATTGTTTAAAAGATACCCTCCCTGGGCGCCCCGCACACTTTTTACCAGTTTCGAGCGGCGAAGGGTTGCAAAAATCTGCTCTAAATAGTGCTCTGAGATTTCCTGGCGCCTGGCGATATTTTTCAGGGCAACGGGACCTTCCCCATGATGGGTTGCCAGATCAAACATTGCTTTTAATCCGTATCTCCCTTTTGTTGAAAACTTCATGGCTTCCTCCTCTCTCCACTTAAGTCGTCAGAATATTCCTTATTTCCGACTGTTTTGCTTGGATTTCATATACACTATTATAGTATACCCTACTATTCCTGTCAACATTAAAAAGGAAGGGTGAATTTCACCCTTCCAATGTATTCGTTCATTACTTGATTTCCCTATTTTGCATACTCTACCGCTCGTGTTTCCCTGATCACGCTGACTTTAATCTGTCCCGGATATTCCAGTTCAGCCTCAATCTTTTTCGTGATATCCCGGGCTAACATGACCATTTGATCATCGCTATATTTTTCCGGTTTAATAATAATTCGAATTTCTCTCCCTGCCTGGATCGCAAAGGACCGTTCAACTCCCTCGTATTTGTTCGCAATGTCTTCAAGTTTTTCCAGCCGTTTGATATAAGACTCCAGAGTTTCCCTTCTGGCTCCCGGTCGTGCAGCGGATACAGCATCTGCAGCAGTAATCAGGATTGCCTCCAGGGATTCAGCCTCATAGTCTCCGTGATGAGTGCTCATGGCATGGATTACTTTGCTTGATTCCTTGTATTTCTTCAGCAGATTCATACCGATTTCCACATGGGTTCCTTCAATTTCATGGTCCACCGCTTTTCCGATATCATGAAGAAGAGCGGCTCTTTTGGCCATCTTGGGATCCGCACCCAGTTCCGTTGCCATAATTCCTGCTAAGTGTGCAACTTCTATGGTATGCTTTAAGACATTCTGACCATAGCTGGTTCGGAATTTCAATCGTCCCAATAGCTTGATCAGTTCAGGATGCACACCATATACTCCGGTATCGAAAGTGGCTTGTTCTCCGGCTTCCTTGATGATTTCATCCACTTCCTTCTTGGCTTTCTCCACCATTTCCTCGATTCTTGCGGGGTGGATTCGTCCATCCACAATGAGTTTTTCCAGAGCAATCCTGGCAATTTCCCGTCGAATCGGGTCAAACCCTGAGAGGATTACAGCTTCAGGAGTATCATCAATAATCAGATCGATTCCCGTTAAGGTTTCCAAGGTTCGAATGTTTCGTCCTTCCCGTCCGATGATTCGTCCTTTCATCTCATCATTGGGAAGCTCCACGACGGTAACAGTGCTTTCGGCCACGTGATCTGCAGCACATTTCTGAATGGCGTAGCCAATAATTTCCCTCGCATTCTTGTCTGCATCCTCCCGAGCCCTTGCTTCAATTTCCTTGACCATTATGGCTGCTTCGTGCTTCGCTTCCTTCTCCACATCGGTCAGAAGAATGTTTTTCGCCTGTTCCTCCGTCAATCCGGAGATTTCCTCAAGCTTTCTTTTCTGCTCCTCGAGGACGCTCTTTCTTTTTTCCTCGGCTTCTTCCGCTTCCTTTAATTTCTTGTTCAGTTTGTTCTCTTTGGCTTCTATGCCCTCTGATTTCCTGTCCAGGTTTTCTTCTTTTTGCAAAAGTCTACGTTCAATCTTCTGCTGTTCGTTCCTACGTTCTCTGCTTTCCTTTTCAAAGTCGTTTCTCAGCCTGTGGACCTCTTCCTTTGCTTCCAGAAGCAGCTCCTTTTTCTGAGTTTCTCCGTCCTTCTCTGCTTCTCTTTGAATCTGCTCCGCTAATTTTTCTGCATTATTTATTTTTCCCTCTGCAATATTTTTGCGAATAAAATATCCAGCAAGGCATCCTACAATGGCAGCTCCGATTAGCAATAAAATAGTTTCTGTAGTAATCTTGGACACCTCCTATATTTAGTTTTTAAACCGGTGTTCCAATAGCGATATCGCGTTATAGCGTATATTTATAGGGAAAATTACACCATTACACCCTTTAATTTTATCTTTTTTTTCAACAGGTGTCAAGGAAGCATTCAAAGAAGGGAAAATACAAAAAAACCCTGAAGGGGTAAGCTTCAGGGCCTTGTTCATCCATCGTTTGCTTTACAAAATTTTGGAAAGGATTCCGAAATTTATTTATTCGGATTTTTTCCCTTTGGTTTTCGGGGCTTCCTTCTCCTCTGCTTCAGGAGTGGATACTTCTTCGGGCAGAAGACCGTGATGTATCCGGATCTTCTTTTCAATTTCGTCGGATAAAGCGGGATTTTCCTCCAGATAGGTTTTGGCGTTTTCCCGGCCCTGACCGAGACGGGTTCCCCCATAGCTGTACCAGGCTCCTGCCTTGTCCACCACATCAATATTGGTAGCCACATCCAGGATGTCTCCCACAGCGGAAATTCCTTTTCCGTACATAATGTCAAACTCGGCCTTTTTAAAGGGTGGTGCCACCTTATTTTTGACAACCTTCACCCGGGTACGGTTTCCGATAATGTCATTCCCCTGCTTGATGATGTCAATTTTTCTTACATCCAGCCGAACGGAAGCGTAAAACTTCAGTGCCCGTCCCCCTGAAGTGGTTTCCGGGTTGCCGAACATCACTCCCACCTTTTCACGAAGCTGGTTGATGAAAATCACTGTCGTATGGGATTTACTGATGGTTCCCGACAGCTTTCTGAGGGCCTGGGACATCAATCGGGCTTGAAGCCCAACATGGGCATCTCCCATTTCCCCTTCGATTTCCGCCTTTGGAACCAGGGCCGCCACCGAGTCGATGGTCACTACATCCACAGCTCCGCTACGAACCAGTGCTTCGGCGATTTCCAGCGCCTGCTCCCCCGTATCCGGTTGAGAGACGATCAGCTCATCCACGTTCACTCCTAAGTTCCGGGCATATGCCGGATCCAGAGCATGTTCCGCATCGATAAATGCTGCTGTTCCTCCGTTCTTTTGAGCCTGAGCGATAATGTGGAGGGATACTGTGGTTTTACCCGAAGATTCCGGTCCATAAATCTCAACGATTCTTCCCCGGGGAACTCCCCCTACACCAAGTGCGATATCTAAATCAATGGATCCTGTAGGAATGGTATCAATTTTCATAATTGAATCTCCACCCAGCTTCATGATGGAGCCCTTCCCAAATTGTTTTTCGATCTGATTAATTGCCATATCCAATGCTTTTTTCTTTTCCATAATCCCAGTTAAACTGGTCACCACCCTCTCATAAAAATTCGAACGAATGTTCTAATTAGTATTATACTGTACCTCTTTGGAAAAATCAAAGGTTTTTCTTGCAAAAAAGGGTGATTTTCATGGAAATCACCCCTTTTTTTACAGACAAAAATTTTGTATTACATTTGTAGTTACATGCCCCTGAAGATTTATGAATCCAGAATCTTCTTATTGACCCTGATATAATCAACTCCCGAGATTACAGTGAAGATCACAGCAGCCCAGAGCATAATTACGTCAACGGGCAGGTTGATCAGTCGGAAGGGGAAATTATCAAGAAGAATAAAAATGATGGCAAGAATCTGGGTCACTGTCTTTATTTTTCCCCAAATACTGGCGGCAATCACAATTCCTTCCGCCGCCGCAACGGCACGGAGAACACTGATCGTAAACTCTCTTGCAATGATAATCACCACAAGCCAGGCGGAGATCTCCCCCATAGATGCAAGGGAAATCAATGCTGCGGAAACCAGCAGCTTGTCTGCAAGGGGATCCATGAATTTCCCGAAATTCGTGATCTGATTCCGCTTTCGGGCAATATAACCATCCAGCGAATCGGTAATTGCCGCTGCAATAAAGATAAATGCGGCAATGTAGTTTCCATAAGGGATCTGGTTCAACAGAAACACCATAAATACGGGAACCATAAAAATTCGAAGCACTGTTAACTTATTTGCCAGATTCATCGGTCATCTCCCCAATCAAATCATATTCCATTGCTCCCGTAACTCTGACATGCAGCATGTCTCCGGGTTCATGGTCGTTCCTGCCTTTGATATAGATGCCTCCGTCGATCTCAGGAGCATCTCCCCGGGTTCGACCCAGGTATTCATTTTCCTCCAGCTTTTCATCAATGATGGCCAGGAGGGTTTTTCCGATTTTCTCTTCATTTTTCACTTTGGAGATCTGTTGCTGAAGCTCCATTATTTGTTTTTGCCGCTCCTCCTTGAGAGATTCAGGAATCTGATCCTTAAAATCATAGGCGGGGGTGTCTTCCTCCCTGGAATAGGTGAATACTCCCAGACGTTCGAATTTCATGTCTTTCACAAACTCATACAGCTCCAGGAAATCCTCTTCCTCTTCACCGGGGAATCCCACGATCAGAGAGGTTCGAAGAACCATGTCGGGAATTTCCCTTCGTAGACGGGTAAGAATCTCCGTTACCTCTTCCTTGGAGGTTCGGCGGTTCATCCGTTTCAACACACGGTTACTGGCATGCTGAACAGGGATATCCAAATACTTGCACACCTTTTCGTTCCTTTTGATGCTCTCAATCAGTTCCCGGGTAATCATTTCAGGATAGGCATAAAGAACTCTTATCCACTCAATCCCCCGTACCTTGTTTAATTCGTCCAAAAGTTCCGGTAATTTCAACTCATCGTATAAATCGATCCCATAACGGGTGGTATCCTGGGCGATAACAATCAGTTCCTTTACTCCGGCTTCCGCCAGTTCCCGTGCCTCCCGCAGAATATCCTCCATCTTCCGGCTTCTGTATTTTCCCCGGAGTTTAGGAATGATGCAGTAGGTGCAAAAATTATCGCATCCGTCGGAGATTTTCAAATAGGCGGTATATCCCGGTGTGGTAAGGACACGCTTATGGCTCTCCTTGAAGATCTGATCCACATTTCCCACATAGTGGAGCCGTTTTCCTTCCAGGGTATCGGTCATGACCTCCACAATTTTTTCATAGTCCCCGGTTCCCACCACCGCGTTGATTTCCGGCAACTCTTCCAGAAGATCCTTTGCATAGCGTTCCCCCAGGCATCCGGCGACGACTAAAGTTTTCAGCTGTCGATCCTTCAGTGCCCCCAGCTTCAGGATATGCTCAATGGATTCCTCCTTGGCAGCCTCGATAAAGCCGCAGGTGTTCACAATAATCCCCTGGGCCTCCCCGGGGTCTTCTGTTACATCGTAGCCGTTTTCCTTCAGGATTCCCAGCATTAACTCCGAATCCACAAGATTTTTGGCACAACCCAAGGATTCCATATACACTTTCAATGACATTCCATCAGCTTCCTTTCCAACATTGAAAAACCCTGTTTCTAAAAGGGCTATTCCCTTATCATATAACATTCTGAGCTAGCTTTTAGTGTATCATACTTTTCTTCATTTATGAATGAGGAAATTCTTCTTCTCCGACGGTTTTTTCATCGGCGAAGGACTCCTCCTGATCACCCTTCAGTTCCTGTCGATACTCCTCCTTGGAAATCAATACCTTTCGGGGCTTTGATCCCTCGTGGCCTCCAATGACCCCCTGATCCTCAAGGGAATCGATGAGCCGTGCGGCTCGGTTATAGCCGATCTTGAATTTTCTCTGAAGCATGGAGACCGATGCCTGCTCCCGTTCAATCACCATTTCCTTGGCGTCGTAAAACAGATCGTCCTCGGGTTCGTCCCCGGTCTCTTCACTGACTTTAATCTCTTCAAGAAGAGAAAGCTGATAGGCGGGTTCGTCCTCAACCTTCCCCTTCAGGAAGGTCACCACATTCTCCACTTCCCGCTCCTCCACAAAGGAGCCTTGGATCCGTTTGGGTTTATTGGCTCCAATAGGTTGAAAGAGCATGTCTCCCTTTCCTAAAAGCTTTTCCGCTCCTCCTGTATCGATAATGGTTCTGGAATCCACCTGGGATGCAACGGAAAAGGCGATACGGGAGGGGATGTTGGCTTTAATCACACCGGTGATGACGTTCACCGAGGGCCGCTGGGTGGCGATGATTAAATGAATTCCCGCTGCCCGTGCCATCTGTGCAATTCGGCAAATCTTATCCTCCACCTCCGCCGGAGCAACCATCATCAAATCTGCCAGTTCATCAATAATAATGACGATATAGGGCAGCTTCTCTTCAGGAAACTTTTCATTGTATCCGCCAATATCCTTTACAGCAAATTCCGCAAACTGATCATAACGCTTGGTCATCTCATCCACGGCCCAGGAAAGGGCGGTTGTGGCTTTTTTCGGATCGGTAACCACAGGAATCAGCAGATGGGGAATTCCGTTATACTGATTGAGCTCCACCACCTTGGGATCCACCAGCATCAGCTTCACTTCATCGGGTTTTGCGCCATAAAGAATACTTAAAATAATCGTATTGATACAGACACTTTTTCCGGATCCGGTTGCTCCCGCAATAAGAAGATGAGGCATTTTTGCAATGTCTGCAATAACCTCTTCCCCGGAAACGTCCCGTCCCAGGGCAAAGGGTATTTTCTCCTTGCCCTTTTTAAATCCTGAAGATTCAATCATGGACCTCAGATCCACCATAGAGGTCTCATCATTGGGGATTTCAATGCCGATGGCTGCTTTCCCGGGAATCGGCGCTTCAATTCGAATGGCGGATGCGCCATATTCAAAGCAATATCATCACTCAGGTTCACCACTTTACTGACCTTCACTCCGGTCTCCGGCTGGAGCTCGTAACGGGTAATGGACGGTCCTTTGCTAAAGCGGATCACTTTGGCACTGACTCCGAAGTTTTTCAGGGTTTCCTCTAAAATCCTGGCTTTTTTCCGCATGGCTTTTTCGTCGGAGAATCCTGACTTCTTCACCCGTCGACTCAAGAGATCCACACTGGGAAACTGATAGGGGATCACCTTATTCTGCTCGTTCATTCTGGCAAGCTCTTCTTCCGTGAAGTTTCCCTCATTCTCCCGGTTTTTTCTCTCCCCGGGTTGATCTTTTAAAGGAGCTTTTCCCGGTTCCTTCCGCTTCAAACTGTTTTCATCAGCAGACCGTGAAGGGGGTTCCTCCTCGAGACCTTTTCCGGTCTCGTCGCACCGTTTTTCCTGTAATCCCCTGGAGCCGGTTCCCTGCTCTCTATAGTAGTCGGAACTGAATGCATATTCAGGAAGCCCTTTTCCGCCGGATTCCGGGGATTCCCGATTTCCTTCGGATCCCTCTTTCTGATCTCTCCGCAGAATTTCACGTTCCTCATCCCAGGGATTCTCATAATTCCAGGTCCGTTGACCGGGCAGGGGTTCTTCTCTGATGTCCTTCGATTCATTTTCACGCTCTTCCTCTTTTTCTCCGAGGGCTTCCTGTTCCTTCCGCTTTCTTTCCTTTGCCAGGGCTTTGGCCTGTTTTTTCCGTTTTCGCCCTTCACTGATTCCTTTTACCCATCGTCGAATACCTCTTGCCCAGGCTCCGAGGATTTTCCCCAGGGAAATTTCGCTATAGATCATGGTCCCGATCAAAAGAGCGGTCAAGGTGATAATTAAGGTTCCTATCACACCGAAAAGATTGGCAAGGGCAAGACTGAGAGTCATACCGATAATTCCGCTTCCTACTCCCTCTGTTCCAAGGGTAAAGTAATTTCTCAGCTGTTCCCACAAAGTATGATCAGACCATCGCCGTCCATAATCCAAAAGCAGCTCCTGATCCAGGAGGGACCGCAGAATGATCACAACAAGAAAAACCATTCCGTAAAAGAAAAGGTTTTTCCGCTTTCCCAGGGCTTCCTCCTTGATAAAGGAAATCACTCCCACCACCATAAGAACGACGGGAAGAAGATAGGAAAGATTGGAAAAGAGTCCCTTTACCGTAAAACTGACCACTCGGCCGAAGGCTCCCCCCATTCCCATCAGAGTAATCATCAGAAGAAGACCCAGGGCAATGAGAATAATTCCCCGGACCTCTCCCCGGTACTTGACCCTTTCCTTTGGCTTTCTTTTGGATGTGCTTTTTCCTTTTTTCGCTGCCATCGTCATCACCTCGTCCGTTGTTTTCCACTATCGTGAAAAAAACATAAACCTTAGGTTTATGTTTTTTCCTTTATGTTTTTAATTGATTGATTCTCTTCTTATTGTACCACAGTTTTTATTTTTTATCTGAGGGTTTTCGGTCTTTTTTTAGAAGAGCTTTTCTGGACAGTCCGATCTTGCCGGTTTTCGGATCGATTTCCGTCACCTTGACTTCCATTTCGTCTCCCGGCTTTAAGACATCCTCCACTTTGTTGATTCTCTCGTGGGCGATGTTGGACACGTGAAGCAGTCCTTCTTTCCCTGGAAGAATTTCCATAAAGGCTCCAAAGTTCATGACCTTGATTACCTTTCCGTTGTAAACCTCTCCCAGTTCGGGATCCTTGATGATGGTTTCAATCATTTCGATCGCTTTTTGCCCGGCTTCTCCGGATTCTGCAGCGATAAAAATCGTTCCGTCATCTTCGATGTCGATCTTTACGCCGGTCTCGTCAACGATCTTGTTGATGACTTTCCCTCCGGCTCCGATGACCTCCCGGATCTTGTCGGGATGAATTTTCATTTGCAGGATACGCGGTGCATAAGGTGAAAGCTCCGGTCTGGGTTCGGAGATGACTTTTCTCATCTCGCCCAGAATATGAAGCCGACCGATTCGTGCCTGCTCCAGGGCTTCCTTCATAATGTCCCGACCGATTCCCGCAATCTTCATGTCCATTTGAATTGCAGTGATTCCGTCGTCGGTTCCCGCAACCTTAAAGTCCATGTCTCCAAGGAAGTCTTCCATTCCCTGAATATCGGAAAGAACTGCCACTTTGTCATCTTCCTTCATCAATCCCATGGCGATTCCCGCAACCATCTTCTTCACAGGAACTCCCGCATCAAGAAGGGCCAGGGTGCTTCCGCATACACTTGCCTGGGAAGTGGATCCGTTGGATGCCACAACCTCGGAAACCAATCGAAGGGTATAAGGAAATTCATCCTTTGTGGGGAGCATAGGCTCTAATGCTCTTTGAGCAAGAGCTCCGTGTCCGATCTCCCGTCGTCCGGGACCGCGCATAAATCCGGTTTCCCCTACACTGTATGGCGGGAAATTGTAATGATGCATATATCGTCGGGATTCTTCAATTCCCAAACCGTCGATAATCTGTACTTCCCCGACAGCACCAAGGGTCGCTGCAGTAAGAACCTGGGTTTGACCCCGGGTGAATAGTCCTGATCCGTGGGTTCTCGGCAGAAGTCCCACATCACAGGTGATCGGACGGATTTCGTCAGTTTTCCGGTCATCGGGACGAACTCCCTCATGAACCACCATTTGTCGAAGATTATGCTTCTCGACATCCTTCAGGATCGCCGAAACATCCTTCATGATCTGACCAAGATTTTCATGCTCAGTATATTTCCCTTCAAAATGGTCTTTTGCTTCCTTCTTTGCTTCTCCAACCTTCTCCATCCGTTCCTGCTTATCGAAGGTTTTAATAGCGGTCTTGATTTTTTCGGCACCGAAGTCTTCCACTTCCCGGCGAAGCTCATCGGGAATCTGGTGAATTTTCACTTCCATCTTAGGCTTGCCGATTTCCTCAACGATTCCTTCCACAAAGGTCACAATTTTTTTGATTTCCTCATGGGCATAGACAATGGCATCGAGAACAGTCTCTTCCGTTGCTTCATTGGCTCCCGCTTCAAGCATCATTACCGCGTCCTTGGTTCCCGCTACAGTCAGGTCGATTAAGCTTTCTTCTAATTGGAATTCGCTGGGGTTTACGATGTATTCACCATCGATTAATCCTAATTTTACTCCACCGATCGGTCCCTCAAAGGGGATATCGGAGATGGATAGTGACACAGAGGTTCCGATCATTGCAGCAATCTCAGGGGAACATTCCTTATCTACAGACATGACCGTTGCAACAACCTGAACACTGTTTCTATACCCTTCGGGAAACAGAGGTCGGATGGGTCGGTCAATTAATCGGCAGGTTAGCACTGCGTTCTCTGTGGGTCGTCCTTCCCGCTTTATAAATCCTCCGGGGATTTTCCCTACGGAGTACATTCTCTCTTCATAATCCACACTTAAAGGGAAAAAGTCCATTCCCTCCCGTGGCTCCTTTGATGCTGTTGCTGTAACCAACACAGAGGTTCCTCCATACTTGACGAAGCAGGATCCGTTTGCCAATTGAGCAATTCTTCCTGTTTCAATGATTAGAGGCTTCCCTCCAAGTTCCATTTCATAAATTTTCATAAATGTGTTCGTCTCCTCTCTCTTCTCTTCTTTTCTCTTCTTTTCTCTTCTTTTTTTATCTTCTTCTATTCTATCGATAAATCGGGACGTTGTCTATATGTAACCCGATTCTTTCGAGGATTTCACCAAAAAAACAGAGCGGGTATGACTCCCCGCTCCAATGTTGTACTGATTATTTTCTTAGGTTTAGCTTCGTAAGAATCTCTCTGTACTTATCGATGTTTTTGCTTCGAAGGTAGTTCAGAAGATTTCTTCTTTTACCGACCATTTTCAAAAGACCCCGTCGAGAGTGATGGTCTTTCTTGTGGCTTTTCAAATGCTCGTTTAAGTGGTTGATTCGTTCAGTAAGCAGAGCAATTTGCACCTCTGCGGATCCTGTGTCACTTTCGTGAACTTTGTACTCGCTGATAATTGCATTCTTTCTTTCCTTTTCCATTGTTGCACCTCCTTTAATTTTAATCCCCCCGATCCAAGTAATCGCCGGAGTTGTCGAGTTACTGAGAAGGGGTTCCAAATGGTACTTTAACAGTGTACCATACCTTTTATCGATTGTAAATGTGATTTTGCCTGGTCAATATCCTTTTTAATCTGTTCCCGAAGCTCTCCGGGATTCTCAAAGGTTAACTGATCCCTCAGCTTTTGAATGAAAAAGGTTTCAATGCTTCTGTGATAGAGATCTCCCTCATAATTAAAGAGAAAAGATTCCACCTGGGCAGACTGCTTATTGAACTTCGGCATATGACCTACGGATGTAATGCTTTTATGACAAGCGCCTTCCACCTTGGACAGGGTGACATAGACTCCCTTCGCCGGCAAAATGAGATGTTTCTGGATCTTGATGTTGGCTGTGGGATACCCGATGCTTCCTCCAAGGCCCTTTCCGTAAATCACCGGTCCCATGATGCTGTAATGACGGCCCAGGTACCGGGGCAGTTCATGAACCTCTCCTATTTCGATCACTCTTCGGATCAGAGAGGAACTGACCTTCTCACCATCGAGTTTGAAAGGGGGAATTACGATGACCTCAAATCCCCATTCCTTTCCCAATTTCTGAAGAAGATCCACGTCTCCCTTGGCCTTTCGGCCGAAGCGGTAATCGAAGCCCACCACCACCAGTCGGCAGCCCAGTTCCCCGAGGATAATCCTCCGGACAAAGTCTTCCGGTTCCATGGTTTTCATTGTCTCGTCAAAGGGGCTTAAAATCAATTCTTTTACCCCTGCCTCCTGAAAAAGTTCGGTTTTTTTATTAATCCCGGTAATTTCCTTTAATCGGCTTTTTCCCTCCAGCTGTCGGGGGTGATTGGAAAAGGTGTACACAACGGGGCAGAGATTCATCTCCCGGCTCTTTTCAATCAATGCCTTCAAAAGCTGCTGATGTCCCAGGTGCACTCCGTCAAAGTTTCCAAGAGCCACTCCACGATGACCCTTGGGATCAAAGCATTTATCCAGTTTAATGATTTTCATGGGCATCCCTCATTCGTTTAAAAAACTTTTTGGAAACGCATTTTCCCGCCGGGCTCTTCCCGTTCCTTCTGATCCACTTTTCCGATTCCGATGATTTTTTCATCGAGATAAAGACGGAAGAGCTGATCCGGTTCGTAGAGCGTCTCCAGGGTTTTCAGTTGGTCTTCGGTCAATTCCGGTTTGTTTCCGTTTTCCGCAAGTCTCCGGTTTCTCTCCCCTTCAATCGGGAAGCGCGGAAGATGGGCAAGAGGGTAATCAATAGGCAACAGACGCTCTTCAATCTCCCCTCTCTCCATCTTCAGTAAATCCTCAAGATGCGCGGCATTTTCCTGGGTGAAAGGCCCTGACTTTGTGCGGTGAAGGTCCGACATGGCACCTCCCACTCCAAGGGCATCTCCAAGATCGTGACAAAGGGTTCGTATGTAGGTTCCCTTGGAGCATACAATCTCCAGAGTGATTTCCCGCTCCTCTTGATCATAAACCACGATCTCCAGTATTTCAAATCGTACAAAGCGCGGTTCTCTGGGTACCTCGATACCCTCTCTTGCATACTCATAAAGCTTCCGTCCCTTGTACTTCAGGGCTGAGTACATAGGGGGTATCTGATCATAGCCGGGAGTAAAGGTGAGAAGAGCCTGCCTGATTTCCTCCTCTGTAGGATTCCCCGGCCTTTCATAAAGAATTTTTCCCTGAAGATCCTGGGTGTCGGTGGTAATACCAAGACGGCATTTTCCCACATACCCCTTTTCCTTCTCCAGGAGAAAACCCGCAACTTTGGTTCCTTTTCCCAGGCAGATGGGAAGGACTCCCGATGCTTCAGGATCAAGGGTTCCCGTATGTCCCACTTTTTTCATCCCGAGCTTTTTTCGAAGCTTATACACCACATCATGGGAGGAGATGCCCTTGGGTTTGATCACATTGATAATTCCGTCCATGACTCTCCCTCCTTACTGAAAAAAATCCTGAAAGAGCAGCAGTAGGTTCTTCTCGGTCAGGGAAAGACTTGAGTCAACGCTGGCGCCTGCCGCCATTTCGTGACCTCCCCCTCCCATTTTCTTCGCAATTTCATTCACTTTGTATTTTCCTTTGGATCGAAGACCGATTTTCGTCCCTCCGTCCTCTTTCTCCTTGAGAACAACGGAAACCTCCACCCCTTCGATGTCCCGGATAAATTCGATCAGTTCATCCAGATCCTGAATTCCCAGTCCGTACTTCTTCATTTTTTCCCGGCTGAGCACTGCGAAGGCAAGATTCCCGCCAAACTTCGGTTCGATGGTGTTGAGCACCTCTCCGAGAAGTCGAACCTCATTTAATCTCCGGTTCTGATAGACCTCCCGGTAGATCCGCTCCTTATCCACCCCGAGGGCAAGGATTTCCGCAGCCACCCGGAGGGTTTTCGGGTTTGTATTGCTGTATTTGAAGCTTCCCGTATCAGTGACCATCCCGGTATAAAAGGCGGTGGCCGCAGCTTGGTTAACGGGAATTCCCAAGGATTTCACAAGATCATAAATCAGTTCACAAGTGGAGGAGATCTCCACGTCGATGATGTTGATGTCTCCGAAATGAGGATTGTTCATGTGATGATCAATATTGATCACTTTTATCGCCTCGTCGAGAATCCTTCTGCCTTCCACAAGGCGGGCGGGATGACCGCAGTCCAGAACAAAGAGGAGATCCAGAACCTCTTCTTTTTCCGGTTTATAGGGAGTCATTTCTTCCGATTCATCGAGAAACCGATACTTTGGGGGAATCTCATCATTCCGAAACACCTTTACGTCCCCATGGATCTCCTTAAGGACATGATAAAGACCTATTGCGGATCCCAGGCTGTCTCCGTCGGGACTTTTATGGGCAATCACCCCGATGGTTTTACTCGATTTAATGGCTTCCATTACCTGATTAATCATTTGAATCCTCATCCTGATTTCTGTTTTCCTTGTCCTTTTTCACCACTTCATTAATTTTTTGATGCATCTCCACACCTTTTTCAATGGACTCATCCATCTTAATCAGCATTTCCGGAGTATAGCGCACACTGATCTTCTTCCCGATTTCCTTCCTGAGAAGACCCCGGGAGTGTTCAAGGGCTTCCAGAGTATTTTTCTTTTCCTCTTCATTACCCAGAACGCTGATAAATATTGTGGCATAACGCAGATCCCTGGTGACATCCACTTCCGTCACACTGGTGATGGGGGCAATCCGAGGATCCCTTAACTCATTTCGGATAATGTGACTGGCAATCTTTTTGATTTCTTCCCGTAATCGTTGAACTCTTGCATAGGCCATGGAAATCATCCTTTCTTTTTCTCTGAAAAACTGTAAAAACCCAAGAGGGGACCGCTGGGCCCCCTGATGTCTTCTACTTCTTCGCCTTTCGTTCCACTTCTTCGATGACGTAGGTTTCAATTACGTCTCCTTCTTTCACGTCGTTAAAGTTTTCAAGACCGATTCCGCATTCGAAGCCGGTCAAGACTTCCTTGGCATCGTCTTTGAATCGTCTCAGGGAGTCGATTTCCCCTTCATGAATCACAATCCCGTCCCGAACCAGACGGATTTTCGAGTTTCTTGTGACCTTTCCTTCCTTCACATAACATCCTGCAACCATTCCCGCATTGGGTACCTTGAAGGTTGCCCGCACTTCCGCTTTTCCGAGATCCACTTCCTGGAACTCCGGATCCAGCATTCCTTCCATAGCGGCTTCAATATCTTCAATGGCATTGTAGATAATCCGGTAGGTTCGAAGGTCCACTTCCTCCTTCTTAGCAATGGCACTGGCAGAGGAGGTGGGTCGTACGTTGAATCCGATAATAATGGCATTGGAGGCGGAGGCCAGCATAACGTCGGTTTCCGTGATCGCTCCCACACCGCCATGGATCGGCTTGATGGATACTTCCTCATTGGTCAGTTTGCTTAAGGACTGCTTTACCGCTTCTACGGATCCCTGAACATCGGCCTTGACGATAATGTTCAGCTCTTTTAACTTCCCTTGCTTCATCTGCTCGTAAAGATCATCCAGAGAGATTCGTTTATCGGTTTTCACTTTATCTTCCTTAACTTTGTTTTGACGCTTTGTGGCAATGGTTCTAGCGGTTTTTTCATCTTCCACCACATAGAGTTTGTCTCCTGCACTTGGAACTTCCGACAGTCCGGTAATCTCCACGGCCGTTGAAGGGCCCGCCTTTTTAAGACGCTTTCCAAGATCGTTGACCATAGCCCGTATTTTCCCTGAGGCAAGGCCTACAACCACGTTGTCTCCGATGGTTAAGGTTCCGTTCTTTACAAGGACCGTGGCAACCGGGCCTTTTCCTTTATCAAGGTTTGCTTCAATCACAACTCCCTGGGCCTTACGGTTGGGATTCGCCTTCAGCTCCTCCATTTCCGCAACCAGCAGAATCATTTCCAGAAGCTGATCAATATTCTCTCCCGTGATCGCCGAGACTTCTACGGCAATAACATCTCCACCCCAGTCCTCAATGACCACATTCTGCTCGGTCAGCTCCTGCTTTACGCGGTCGGGATTGGCTCCCGGCTTGTCGATCTTGTTGATGGCAACGATCATTGGAATTTCCGCTGCCCTGGCATGGTTGATCGCCTCAACGGTCTGAGGCATGACGCCGTCATCGGCGGCAACTACAAGAATGGCAATATCCGTGGCTTTGGCTCCCCGGGCCCGCATGGAGGTGAACGCCTCATGACCGGGAGTATCCAGAAAGACAATTTTCTGATCGTTGATTTCAACCTCTGAAGCACCGATATGCTGAGTGATTCCTCCAGCTCGGAATCCACATGCTTCGTTTTACGAATTGCATCCAGCAGTGAGGTTTTCCCGTGGTCAACGTGTCCCATGACACTGACAACAGGAGCTCTGAACCTCAGATCTTCGGGCTTGTCCTCTTCCACTTCAAACTCCAGCAACTCCTCGGGATCTTCTTCAACTTCTTCGATTTTTTCAACTTCAATTCCGTACTCCTCCGCAATGACCTCTGCGGTATCATAATCGATCTCCTGGTTGATTGCCGCCATGATTCCCAGCTGAACCAGCTTCATAATCACTTCGTTTGGGGACTTGTCGATTTTTTCTGCAAAATCCTTTACCAGGATCTTCTCTTCTATTTGGATGATACCATCCACCTCTTCTTCCTGTTGAGCCTCAAGCTGTCCTTCTTTGTTCTTTTTGCTTTGCTTGGTTTTTTTCTTACTCTTTTTTTTGGATTTGGAGGATTCATCCTTTTTCTCCGGGGATTTCTTCTCTTCCTGATCCTTTGATTTCTTTTTACTCTTCTTTTCTTCCTTTTTCGGTACTTCCTTTTTCGGTACTTCCTTTTTCGGTGTTTCCTTTTTTTCTTTCTCTTTTTTTTCTTGACCGCCTAACAGCAGTTCCTCCACAATTTTCACGTCTTCTTCCTCAATGCTGCTCATATGGGAATTTACGCTGATGGAGAGCTCCTCGAGCTTTTTCATCGTTTCCTTGGAGCTGAGATTCAATTTTTTCGCTAATTCGTATACTCTGATCTTTGACAAATCATACACCCCCTAAAATTAGGCTAGTGACTGGGATCGATCAACTCAATCATTCGTTTGGCAAGGTTTGGATCCAAAATTCCTACAACAGCCCTAGTTTCTTTTCCAATGGCATCCCCCAGCTGACCCTTCGTCATAACGGTACGGTAGGGAACCCCTCGATAATTGCATTTATCAGCAAACTTTTTTTTCGTGTTTTCAGAACTGTCCCCGGCAATCAGGGTCAAGTAAACCTTTCCCCCTTTGATGGACTTTAAGGTGCCTTCCTCTCCCGAAACCACTTTCCCGGCCTTCATGGCAATACCCAGGAGGCCGATGACAGGCTTATTTTTGTTCATCTTCACTGATCTCCTTTAAAAGTCCTTCATAGACTTCCTTGGGGACCTCCCGTTTAAAGGAACGGTGAAGTCCGCGATTTTTCATTGCCGCTTCCAGACAGCTTTTCCGGTTACAGAAATAGGCTCCCCGACCGGGGATTTTTCCCGTTCTGTCCAGAGAGATTTCTCCCTCCCTGTTGCAGACCATCCGGACCAGATCCCGTTTTTCCTTCTGCTCTCCGCAGCCTACACATTTTCGCAAAGGAACTTTCCGTTTTTTCATCGAATCACCCCTTCTTACTCCTCAGTTTTCTCATCGGATTCCTGAGAGATCTCCGGTTCCTGAACCTTTACCTCATTCTCAACAGGCTCTTCCTGGGGTTTCTCCACTGCAGCTTCTTCCGCAGGTTTCGGGGAAAGCGCTCCGGGAGATCCCATTTCCTTATATTGGGTCTCGCTCTTAATGTCAATTTTCCATCCCGTCAGCTTTGCTGCAAGACGGGCATTCTGCCCCTCCTTACCGATTGCAAGAGAGAGCTGATAGTCGGGAACGACCACCCGTGCACTTTTTCCGTCGGGGTTGGTATGAACCGATACCACCTTGGAGGGATTCAATGCTTCGGAAATAAATTCCTCAGGAACATCGCTGTATTTGATAATATCCATCTTTTCCCCGTTGAGTTCCTCCACAATCCGCTGAACACGGCTTCCCTTATGACCTACACAGGCTCCCACAGGATCCACGTTTTCATCAAGGGATCGAACTGCAAGCTTGGAGCGGTGTCCCGCTTCCCGGGATATTCCTATAATTTCCACAGTTCCCTCATGAATCTCCGGCACCTCCAGTTCAAAGAGGCGCTTTACAAGACCGGGATGACTTCTGGATAAGTAAATTTGCGGTCCCTTGGATGTACGCTTCACATCAAGAATATAGGCCTTCATTCTCTGATTATGGACATAGGTTTCGTTTGGAACCTGCTCCGAAGGCTCAAGCATCCCTTCGGTTTTTCCCAGATCCACAAACACCAGACCTTTTGACACCCGGGATACGGTTCCTGTGATAATTTCGGAAGAACGGTTAACGTACTCCTCGAATACCACACCCCGCTCCGCTTCCCGAATCCTCTGCACCACTACCTGCTTTGCAGTTTGGGCGGCAATCCGTCCGAAGTTTCTCGGTGTTACCTCTTCTTCCACAATATCTTCCAGCTCGTACTTTCGATCCCGATCCTTTGCCTCCTCCAGGGAGATTTCCTGGATCGGATCCTCCACTTCCTCCACAACGGTTTTTTGTGCCAATACCTTGACTTCACCTGTAACCTCATCGATTTCCACCCGAACATTCTGATTGGATCCGAAGTTTCGCTTATAACTGGAGATCAGTGCGGCTTCAATGGCCTCCAGGAGAATTTCCTTGGAGACTCCTTTTTCCCGCTGAATATCTTCCAATGCATTAATAAAATCCAACTTCATTCTTTTCCCCCCTTTACACGATTACTGCTAATTTTGCATTAGCGATTTTTTCCCTTTCAATTTCCACAAGTTCATCATTATGAAGCTTCAGGGTGACAACTCCGTCTTTCAAACTGATTAATTCCCCTTCGAAAGTTTTTATTCCGTCCAGGGCCTCATAGAGCTTGACCTCGATGTTTTCTCCGGAAAATCGATGATAATCCTCATCTTTTTTGATGGGCCGATCCAGTCCCGGAGAGGAGATCTCGAGAAAATAAGCTTCATCGATAAAATCCTCGCGATCCAGAGGTTCACTAAGGATTTCACTGATTTTCTGACAATCCTCCAGTGTCAGTCCCCCTTCTTTATCCATGAAAATACGAAGGTAGCGATGAGGTCCTTCCTTAGCAAATTCCACATCAACCAGCTCATACCTTCCGGGCTCCATTAGTGAATTGATCATCGTCTCAACCCTCTGTTCCACTTCTTTGCGTTTCAAATAGTTCCTCCTCCTTTAATTCCTCAATTAAACAGGAAAGAGTGGGTAAGTTGCTCCCACTCTTTCACCGTCAAGAATTATGTTTATCGCTATTATATCACATGAAACCCCCAAATACAAGCTAAAAGAGGGACAATTGATTGGTCTCGGGGAGATCGGGAATGCATCCGTTTTCCTTCAGTGCCTCAACCACGGTTTTGGACACCTTGGTCTTCTGCACAAAGTCCTGGATCGAAAGGAATTCCCCCTTTTCCCGTCCGTCGACGATGTTCTTCGCCGCATTTTCCCCCACTCCCTGGAGGGATTTCAGCGGCGGCAGAAGTTTTCCGTCCCGGATCATAAACCGGTCGGAATCGGATCCATAAAGATCTACGGAAAGGAGCTTGATTCCCCGAAGGGACATTTCCAATGCAACCTCCAGTACCGTCAACTGATTTTTCTCCTTGGCGGTGGCACCGTTTCCGAGGGACTCCATCTCTTTGATCTTCTCTCTGATGGCATCAGTCCCCTTCAGCACGATATTCACATCGAAATCCTCGGCCTTCGTGGTAAAGTAGGTGGCATAAAAGGCTTCAGGATGATACACCTTGTAGCAGGCAATCCTGAAGGACATCATCACATAGGCCGCCGCATGGGCCTTGGGAAACATGTACTTGATCTTCTTACAGGAGTCGATGTACCATTCCGGCACGCCGTTTTCCCTCATCAGCGCTTCCTCATCCTCTGTGACGCCCTTTCCTTTCCGCACCTTTTCCATGATCTTAAAGGAGTTTATGGGAGGCAGTCCTTTTAAAATCAGATAGTTCATAATGTCGTCCCGGGTGGAAATCACGTCCTTTAATTCCACCACCTGATTACGGACCAGCTCCTGGGCATTGTTGAGCCAGACATCAGTTCCATGGGACAGACCACTGATTCGAACCAGTTCACCAAAGGTGGTGGGCCGGGTGTCCATAAGCATCTGTCGAACAAACTTCGTTCCGAACTCGGGAATCCCCAGAGTTCCCACAGGACAACCCAAATCCTCGGGATCCACCCCGATGGTTTCCGTACTGGTAAAGAGCTTTAAGGTTTTTTCATCATCCAGCGGCCATTTCTGGGCATCGGTTCCCGTAAAGTCCTCCAGCATCTTAATGATGGTTGGGACATCGTGACCGAGAATATCCAGCTTCAAGAGCCGCCCACTGATGGCATTATAGTCGAAGTGTGTGGTGACAACTCCGGACTTCGGGTCGTTGGCGGGATACTGAATGGGGCAGAAATCATGAATATCCTTTTCCTCCGGCACAATCATGACCCCTCCCGGATGCTGTCCCGAAGTTCGCTTCACTCCGGTGCACCCGTTGACCAGTCGATTGATTTCCGCCCGGTTGGAGTGTATTCCCTTTTCTTCAATGTATTTTTTGATAAAGCCGTAGGCGGTTTTGTCGGCAATCGTCCCGATGGTTCCCGCCCGAAATACCTTGCCTTCCCCAAAGAGTTCCTCGGTATATTGATGGGCCTTGCTTTGGTATTCCCCGGCAAAATTGAGATCAATATCCGGCTCCTTGTCCCCTTCAAAGCCTAAGAAAACTTCAAAGGGAATGTCATGACCTTCCTTGGTAAAGGAGGCTCCACACCGGGGGCATTCCCTGTCGGGAAGGTCAAAGCCCGATTGGTAGGAGCCGTCGGTAATAAACTCCGAGTACTTACACTCCCCACAGACATAATGGGGAGGCAGGGGATTCACTTCGGTAATATCACTCATTGTTGCTGCAAAGGAGGATCCCACCGATCCCCGGGATCCAACCAGATATCCGTCTTCCAGAGATTTAGCCACCAGTTTCTGGCTGATCACATAGAGGACAGCGTACCCGTTGGAAATAATTGAGTTGAGCTCCTGATTCAAACGATCGTTCACAAGCTTCGGTATGGGATCTCCGTAGATTCGTTTCGCTTTTTCATTGCACATCTCCCGCAGGGTTTCCTCCGACCCTTCGATGGTGGGAGGGAATGTACCGTCAGGAATCGGCTTGATTAACTCAATGCTGTCGGCAATCCGGTTGGAGTTCTCAATGACCACTTCCCTGGCCTTCTCTTCGGGAAGATAGGAAAAGGCTTCCAGCATCTCCTCCGTGGTTTTTAAGTACAGTGGCGCCTGATCATCAGCATCGTCAAAGCCCTGACCCGTCATCAGAATCCGCCGGAAGATTTCATCCTCTTTGTTGAGAAAATGAACATCCCCCGTTGCTACCACTGGTTTCCCCAGTTTTTCTCCAAGATCCACAATCCTCCGATTAATGGAAATCAGATCCTCCCTGGACTTTAACCGCCCCTTATTCACGAGAAATCCGTTATTTTCCAGGGGCTGTATTTCAAAGAAATCATAGTCCTCCAGGATGGGGTGAAGCTTCTCGTCGGGGAGATTTTTCAGAATCCCCTGATATAGCTCTCCCGCCTCACAGGCGGTTCCGATAATGAGCCCCTCCCGGTGCTTTCGCAGAAGACTCTTGGGAATTCTTGGTTTCTTATAAAAGTATTCCATATGAGAGGCGGAAACCAGCTGATACAGATTCTTCAATCCTCTCTGATTTTTGGCAAGAAGCAGAATATGATAAGAATAAAGACTTTTATTCTCCCTCTTTTTCCCCAGGGTCTCATTGATTTCCTTGAAAGTTGCAAGACCCTCTTCCTTCAGCATTTCTCTGAAACGAAGAAAGATCTTTGCCGTGGCCATGGCATCATCAATGGCCCTGTGATGGTTTTCCAGGGAAATCTCAAAATGCTTGGCCACAAGATTCAGTTTATGACGCCGGAGATTCTTCAGGAGCACCCGGGAGAATTTCAGCGTATCCGCCACAGGATTGTTTACGGCACGTCCGCTTTGCTTGGCCTTCGCACGGATAAATCCCATGTCAAAATCCGCATTATGAGCCACCAGACAACACCCGTCGGCAAAGGAGAGGAACTCCGGCAATACTTCTCTGATCGGCCGTTCATTCTTTACCATATCATTGGTGATCCCCGTAAGCTCCGTAATCTTTATAGGAATAGGCTTTTCCGGGTTCACGAAGGTGGAGTAGGTTTCCGTAATTTCCCCCCCCTTGATTTTCACTCCTGCAATTTCGGTAATTCCTTCATTGTTGCTGGAAAGACCGGTGGTCTCAAGGTCGAACACCACAAACTCACCGTCCAGATGAAAGTCCTCGGGACCCTCCACAAGAGGTTCCTCGTCATTAATCACATACCCTTCCATTCCATAAAGGATTTTGATTCCATGCTCTTTTGATGCCTGCATGGCCTCAGGGAATCCCTGGAGAACTCCATGGTCCGTCAGAGCAATCGCCTTATGTCCCCATTCAGCGGCCCGCTCAACGATTCTCGAGATATTGGTCATGCCGTCCATGGAAGACATCTGGGTATGAAGGTGAAGCTCCACCCGCTTATCCTTCGATTCATCCTTCTTCGGAGTCCTTTGGATCATCTCGATATCCTTTGCCATAATGATGTTTTCCTTCAAGAACTGATCCATAACCAGGTCTCCCTTAATCAGAAGAGCACTTCCCTTCCCGATCATTTCCTCTGGAGGGGTCCCGGTATTTCTTCCTTCAAAAAATTTCACTGTGATGGAGTTGGTATAATCTGTGGTCTGAAGAATGTACACCTTTCGACCGCTCTTCAGATCCTTATAGTCAAAACTGAAGACATCCACGTCGATCACCACCTGATCTGTGGCCTCGTTAAGATCTTTCAGTTTCATAAATTCCAGGGTTCTGGGTACACCCTTGCCGAGAACCACATTTTTTCCCATGGGAGCCTTTGACCCTCTTCCATTTTGCTTCCGGGTTTTCACGGCCTTCACCGGATTTTTCGCCTCTTCCCGTTCCTTCTCCTCAAGCTCCCGGATCATTTTTTCCTGTTCAAGCTGCATGCTTTCCTGATACTGCATCATGTCAAAGCCCTGATTTGGACAGGTAATCTCGCAGCTGAGAGAGGTTCCGAGAACATTTCGGAAAAACTCCGTCAAGGTGGCGGAGAGTTTCCGTTCATTGGCCTTCTCATAGATAAGAGGGTCACCGATGGACACCTCCACCTTTTCCCCTTCCACCCGAAGGTTCACCCTGTCCTCCTCTATAATTTCCTTGCAGAAGGGAATGCTTCGCTTGATCAGCGCTAGAACATTTCCCTTGTTGTCCTCCACCAGTTTTTTCCGGTTCTCCTTCTCTCCAAGGTATTCCCAGTGAATTCCGATCTCATTTTTCAGTTTCAGCTTCTCCTTCATCTGATGGAGATGAAGTTGGAGGTGGTCTTCAAGGGAAATCCGTTTCCCCGCCAAAAAAAGGTCCATCCCATGTTCTTCGAATGGACCACCACTTTTTTCACCTGATAGTCCTCAAAGGATTCTTCCCCTTTAAGGCCCAGTTTCTCAAAGAATGTCTTTAAGCTGTATCCTTCCATGATGTTCCCCCTTTAAATCCTCTAAAGCTTGGCAATTTCCTCTAACAGGATTCGTTCAATGTCCTTTTCCGGAATTTTACGAATGACTTCTCCCTTCTTAAACAGAAGGGCCGATCCTTTTCCTCCGGCAATGCCGATGTCCGCTCCCCTGGCTTCCCCGGGACCATTTACTGCACATCCCATAATCGCCACTTCAATGGGCTTATCGATGGTTTCCAAGGCTTTTTCCACCTTTGTGGCAAGGGTAATCAAATCAATCTGACAGCGGCCGCAGGTGGGGCAGGAAATCAATGTGCAACCGCTTTTCCGGTGGCCTGTCACCTTTAGAATTTCTCTTCCCACCCGGATTTCCTCTCTGGGGTCTCCGGTAATAGATACTCTGAGGGTATCTCCGATTCCCCTTAACAGGATGGCTCCGATTCCCACGGAGGATTTGACGGTTCCTCCCCAGGGGGTTCCCGCTTCGGTTATTCCAAGATGAAGGGGATAATCCACCAGACCGCTGATTTTTTCGCAGGCCTCCAGGGTCAGGTTGACATCATGAGCCTTAAGGGACAGGACGATATCATGGAAATCCAAAGCTTCCAGAATTCCTACATGCTCCATGGCACTTTCCACCATGGCATCGGCATTAATTCCTCCGTATTTTTCCATCATTCTTGGAGAGATGGATCCGGCATTGACACCGATTCGGATGGGAATCCCTCTTTCCTTGGCTTTCCCCACCACTTTTCTCACCCGGTCCTCATCACCGATATTCCCGGGGTTCAGACGAAGCTTATCCACTCCCTGATCAATGGCCTCAAGGGCCAGACGATAATCAAAGTGAATATCGGCAACCAGGGGAATTCCGATCTGTTTTTTTATCTCTCCCAGAGCTTCTGCCGCCTCAAGATCCGGGACCGCCACCCGTACAATTTCACATCCTGCATCTTCCAGGTCATGGATGGCATTCACGGTTTTCTTTATATCTCTGGTATCCGTCGTGGTCATAGACTGTATCGTAATAGGGGCATCCCCGCCGATGATACGGTCTCCGCAATAGACCTTTCGCGTTTTTTTTCCTCATAGGGTCCTCTCCTTTTTAAAACAGTCGCAGAATATCCTGGTATGTGATTAACACCAGTAAAATCATCAGTAAACCAAATCCCACTAAATGAACCATTCCCTCTTTTTCCGGGTCAATGGGTTTTCCCCGCACCGCTTCAATAAGGGCAAAGAGAATTCTGCTTCCGTCCAGTGCCGGTATGGGCAGAAGGTTCATAATCCCCAGGTTCACGCTGATAAATGCGCTGAGGAGGGCAACGTTGATAAATCCTGCCCGGGTGGCTTCTCCCACAATACTTACAATCCCCACAGGTCCCGCAACCTCCCGGGACACATCAGCATCCCCCGTAATAATCCGGCTGAGGAATCCGAAAATTTCCCTCACGATTCCAAAGGTTTCCCTGATGCTTCCCCGAAAGGCCGCACCGAAGGAATGCTCCACGGCAAAGCGGACACCAATCATTCTTCGTTCCAGCTCTTCATCTAATTCCGGCATCATTGTGAGATTCAACTCTTCACCTTCCCGTAGAACCGTGACCACAACCTCTTCCTCATTCCTGTTGATTACACTGTTCACCGTTCCCGAGGTGGTGGTTCTCTCCCCGTTGATGGCCCGAATTTCGTCTCCTTCTTCAATTCCCGCTTCATAGGCCGGTGAGCCGGGAGTCACATCATCAATCACGGTTGTGACCATTCCGATATTCAAAAATATGGCAGTCAGCACCACAATGGCAAAAATGAAGTTCATAAAGGATCCTGCAAACAGGACGGCAATCCGGCTTGGGACGGGTTTTTTGCTGAAACTCCGGTCATCTTCGGATTTCTCGTCCTCCCCCTCCATTTTCACATAGCCTCCCAGGGGCAGACCCCGGAGAGAGTAATCGGTTTCACCCCGTTTTACCTGAAAAATCTTCGGACCCATTCCTATGGAAAACTCCAAAACTTTCACGTCCAGGGCTTTGGCCACCATAAAGTGTCCCAGCTCATGGACAATAATTAATATTCCTAATACCACTAATGCTGCAATAATTGTAAATGGCACGTCGCTTCCTCCTTATTTTAAAGCCTTTCTTACATAGTCCCGACTCCAGCGATCGACTTCCAGTATCTCCTCCATGGTTGTGTAATGAAAAGCTTCATGGGCATCCATTGCTTGACGGATCCCATCGGAAATTCCATAAAAAGAAATCTTACCCTCCAAATAGGCCTCAACCAACACCTCATTGGCACCATTCAATACCGCAGGCATTGTCCCACCGATCTCCAGGGCGTCATAAGCCAGTTGCAGGCAGGGAAAACGATCACGATCGGTTTGCTCGAAATGAAGTGCTGCCACCTTTCGTAAATCCAGGGTTTCATACTCTGCCTTTAAGCGTTTCGGGAAGGACAGGGCATATTGAATCGGCACCTTCATATCCGGCACCCCCATCTGGGCAATCACCGAGGTATCATGGAATTCAACCATGGAATGGATGATGCTCTCGGGATGGACGATGGTTTCGATTCGATCCGCCTCCACGTCAAACAACCATTTTGCCTCGATCACCTCGAGACCTTTATTCATCATCGTGGCTGAATCGATGGAAATTTTCCTCCCCATATTCCAGTTCGGATGCTTTAAAGCTTCCCGAAACGTTGCCTTTTCAATGTCCTCTTTTTTCCATGTGCGAAAGGGGCCTCCCGATGCGGTTAATATAATTTTATCCAGGGACTTTCCCTCTTCTCCCTGTAAGCACTGGAAAATTGCAGAATGCTCGCTATCGATAGGAGTCATGGTCACTCCATGCTCCTTGATTTTCTTCATCACCAGTTCTCCGGCAACCACCAGGGTTTCCTTGTTGGCGAGAGCGATGTTCTTCCCCGCTTCAATCCCTTTGATGGTGGGAACCAGGCCCACGCTTCCCACAACCGCATTCACCAGCAGGTTGTTCCCGGTTGATGTGGCAATGGCAATTAATCCCTCAAGTCCGTGATACACCTCAGGGGGATTCGGTATGTTCCCGGCGATGATCCGTTCTTTCAGTTCTATCGCTTTATCCTCTTTATATACCGCCAGGATCGAGGGTTGAAATTCGATCATCTGTTCATACAGCTTATCAATGTTCCCCATCACCGCCAGTGCGGAGATTCGATACTCTCCGGGATGGTTTCTCACCACTTCCAGAGTCTGTTCTCCGATGGATCCGGTGGAACCCAGAATTCCGATGGTTTTCATGCTTTCATCTCCCTGTTGCTTAAATTTCCAATAGGATTACGAAATAATACACAAGGGGGCCGGCAAAAAGAATACTGTCAAATCGATCCAGCACTCCTCCGTGGCCCGGCATAATCTTGCCGAAATCTTTAATTCCTGTCCAGCGCTTAAGCATCGATGCCATAAGATCCCCCATCTGTGCCACCATGGATCCAACACCGCCAAGTAATGCGAAAAGCAGTCCGGTGGTACCGTCAAAGAGAATTATTCCGAAAAGACTGCAAACCACTATGGTACCAACGATTCCGCCAAGGGCTCCCTCCACGGTTTTTTTCGGACTCACTCTGGGACAGAGCTTATTCTTACCAAAAAACATTCCGCTGAAATATGCGAAGGTGTCGGTGGCAAAAGCAATAATAAATACAAGCCAGATCACATAGGGAGTATCGTGCTGATCCAGGAGTGCAATATAACTGAGAAGGATCACAACATAAAAAATCCCGAACAGGGTGAAAACCCCGTCCATGACCTTCCTTTCCTCTTTTCCCAGCAGTACTGCCGTGGTTAAGACCAGGGCCAGATAGATTCCCATAACACGGTAATCCTGCCCGATAAAGGATCCGAATGCCCATAGAGCAACATAACCATAGCCCACAAGATGGATCGGATAAATCTTAACTGATTTCAGACTCCGATAAAACTCGTTCAGCCCCATAAGCATAACAAAACCCAGGGCAGAGATCAACACAGGCCCCCCCATCACCAGTATTCCTATTAAAATCGGTACTCCGACCAACGCACTAATTATCCGCGTAACCATAGGTGCCCCCTTACTCAATGCTTCCAAATCGCCGATCACGATTTTGGTAAATTTCTATGGCTTCCACCAGATGTTCTCCTGTAAAGTCCGGCCAAAGAACCTCAGTAAAAACCATTTCTCCATAGGCCAGCTGCCATAGGAGGAAGTTGCTGAGACGCATTTCTCCGCTGGTGCGGATCAATAGATCCGGGTCGGGCATTCCCCACGTATCGAGGGAACGGCTGATTTCCTCTTCGGTGACCTTGGCATTTTCACCCCGTTCTCCCCGCCGCTCTTTCTCTAAAATCCCATTAATTCCCCGGGCAATCTCGTCCCTTGCCCCGTAATTGAGAGCAATATTAAAGTTCAAACCCGTATTCCCTGCCGTAAGCTCCTTTGCCTTCTCAATTTCCCTTTGAATTTTCTGATCAAAGGCCGTCAGGTCTCCAATGGTAGTAATTCGAACATTTTTCTTATGAAGCGCCTTGGATTCGCTTTTGATATATTCCAATAAAAGCATCATCAGTGCTTTAATTTCCGCTTTCGGTCGGGCCCAGTTTTCCGTTGAAAAAGCATAGACGGTCAAGTGGCCCACTCCCAGTTCATCGGCTTTTTCAAGTACGGAACGGAGAGCCTCCACCCCCTGTCGATGGCCGACGGCCCGCATTTTATTCTGTCGCTCTGCCCATCGCCCGTTTCCATCCATAATGATGGCGATGTGCTCCGGTATTTTCTTCATTGCATTCACCCACCTAGTTTTAAACCCCCAAAATGGGGGTTTTTTCCTTATACTTCCATGATTTCCGCTTCTTTTTTCTTCACAAGTTCGTCGATTTCTTCGATGTACTTATCGGTAATTTCCTGAACCTTGTCCAGACCCTCCTTTAAGTCATCCTCCGTAAGCTCTTTCTTTTTTTCCAGTTTCTTCAAGTCATCATTGGCATTGCGTCGTTCGTTTCGGATGGCAACTTTTCCTTCCTCCGCAATTTTCTTGACGAGCTTTACCAGGTCTTTTCTGCGCTCCTCCGTCAGTTGAGGGATGTTGATCCGGATGATCTTTCCGTCATTACTGGGATTCAGACCCAGATCCGAGCTGATAATGGCCTTTTCAATGGCTTGGAGAGCTGTTGCATCATAGGGTTGTACATTGACCAGTCGAGGCTCCGGTGCGGTCACCGATGCGACTTGTCGAATCGGCGTCATGGTTCCATAATACTCCACCATGATTTTGTCCAGCATTGCAGGGTTTGCTCTTCCCGCCCGTACCGTGTTCAAATCATCTTTCAGGACTTCAATGGTTTTTTTCATGCTCTTTTCCATTTCCTTGTGGACATCAATATACATGTTCTTTCCTCCTTAATAGATGTATGTGCCCAGATTTTCTCCCAGAATGATTCTTATGATATTTCCGGGTTCATCCAAGCCGAATACTTTTATGGGGATTTTATTGTCCATGCAAAGAGAGGTGGCGGTGGTGTCCATAACCTTCAGCTCTCTTTTTAAAATTTCCAGATAGCTGAGAGTATCAAATTTCTTAGCTTCCGGGTTTTCTTTCGGATCACTGTCGTAGACCGCATCAATATTTTTCGCCAAGAGAATTACGTCGGCTTCGATTTCAGCCGCTCTCAAGGCTGCAGTGGTGTCAGTGGTGAAGTATGGATTCCCGGTCCCTGCAGCAAAAATCACGACCCGCTTTTTTTCCAAATGTCGAATTGCTCTTCGTCGGATATAAGGCTCGGCAATCTGTCTCATTTCAATGGCGGTTTGAACTCTTGTAATGACTCCCGCATTCTCCAATGCATCCTGTAGCGCCAAAGCGTTAATGACCGTTGCTGTCATTCCCATATAATCCGCTGTTGCCCGGTCCATTCCTTTCCCGGTACGTCCTCTCCAGAAGTTTCCGCCTCCGACCACAATGGCTGTTTCTACACCCATGTCATTGATCTTCCTTATTTCCTCGGCAATCCGGTCGATGGTCTCCTGATGAATTCCAAAACCCTCGGGTCCGGAAAGCGCCTCTCCACTCAGCTTTAACAGAACCCTTTTATACACCGGCTCTTTCATCAAATTCCCCCATTCTATTAATTTCGATAAGAACCCTCAAAATCCCTTTATCAAATGAAATTTAGCTCAAAAAAATTATATCCCAGGAGCTGATATAAATCAAGAGAACACAGGGGTGTTCTCTTGATGAATAATCAATTTATTTTTTTATCTGGCTTGCCACTTCTTCAGCAAAATTTTCTTCCTTCTTCTCGATTCCCTCTCCAACCTCGAATCGGGCAAATCGGCGGATGTTCATGTTCTCACCGATCTTCGCAATTTTTTCATTAAGAAGTTCTCCCACGGTTTTGTCGGGATCCTTCACGAAGGATTGCTCAAGAAGGCATATTTCCGTATAGAATTTACTGATTCGGCCTTCCACCATTTTTTCAACGATTTTTTCAGGCTTTCCTTCTTCCAGTGCCTGCTTCGTTAAAATTTCTTTTTCCTTGTTCACTACTTCCAGTGGAACTTCCTCTTTTCGCACATAGAGAGGATTTTCCGCTGCAATATGCATTGCAACATCCTTTACAAAGTTTTGAAACTCTTCATTTTTTGCAACAAAGTCCGTCTCGGAATTCACTTCCACTAAAACCCCGATTCTTCCTCCATGGATATAGGATTCAACGATTCCCTCTGAAGCAATTCGTCCCGCTTTTTTCGCTGCCTTGGAAAGTCCTTTTTCCCGAAGGTAGTCCACAGCTTTGTCAACGTCTCCATTGGTTTCAACAAGGGCTTTTTTACAATCCATCATTCCTGCTGCAGTTTTATCTCGTAATTCTTTTACTAGTTTCGCACTGATACTCATCTTTTAATACCCTCCTTATATTATTGAAGGTAAGGACATAAGGAATTGACCCTTATACCCTTACCTTTCAGTTTCCTTTTTGTATAGAGTTTCCTTTTTTTATGCTTCTTCCTCTATCTGTTCTCCCTGCTTCCCTTCCAAAACTGCATTGGCAATGGTTTCAGTGAGAAGTTTTACTGCACGGATTGCATCGTCGTTCCCGGGAATGACATAGTCGATTTCGTCAGGATCACAATTGGTATCCACAACAGCAATTACAGGAATTCCAAGCTTTTGAGCTTCCTTGATGGCGTTTCTCTCTTTTCGGGGATCAATAACGAAGATTGCATCAGGCACTCCGTTGATTCCCTTGATTCCGCCGAGGAATTTCTCCAATCGTTCCATTTCATGACGTAATTGGATTACTTCCTTTTTGGGAAGTACATCAAAGGTTCCGTCCTCTTCCATCTTTTCTAATTTGTAAAGACGGTCGATTCTTAATTTGATGGTTTTGTAGTTGGTCATCATTCCACCCAACCACCGTTGGTTCACATAAAACATTTCGCAACGCTTTGCTTCCCGTTCGATGGCTTCCTGGGCCTGCTTTTTGGTTCCGACAAAAAGAATTTTCTTTCCGTCAGCTGCAAGGTCCCGCACCAGGTTGTAGGCGATCTCTACCTTCTTCACCGTCTTTTGCAGATCGATAATGTAGATTCCGTTTCTTTCAGTAAAGATGTATTCCGCCATCTTGGGGTTCCATCTTCGTGTCTGGTGTCCAAAATGCACACCGGCTTCCAACAATTGTTTCATTGATATTACAGACATCTCTGCACCTCCATTGTTTTTCTCCTCCACTTTACTCTTCTTCCCACGGGACTCCACTTGGAAGCACCTCCGAAGGAATCATAAAGTGTGTGTTTTTATCACTAGCATATGTTATCATAAATTCCCCTTCACTGCAACGATTTTTTGACGGGGCATATAAAAGGGCCCGGCTTATCACCGTTCCCTTTAGTCTCATTTCCGCTTATCGGTTTTTTATGTTTCGTAGCTCTTCCAACAACCAGTCGTTTAAGATTTTAATATGAGTTCCCTTCATTCCTAAGGATCGGGACTCAATTACTCCCGCACTTTCAAACTTCCGGAGAGCATTGACAATCACAGATCGGGTAATTCCAACACGGTCGGCGATTTTACTTGCCACCAGTAATCCTTCTTTGCCGTCCAATTCCTTAAAGATATGATCAACCGCCTCCAGCTCTGAATAGGAAAGAGTTCCTACAGCCATTTGTACTACGGCTTTCTTTCTGGCTTCGTCTTCAATTTCATCAGTCTTTGCCCGAAGAATCTCAAGTCCGACAACGGTGGCACTATACTCACCCATTACAAGATCCTCGTCGTTAAACTCATCTTCATTTTTGGCAAGAACCAAAGTTCCCAGTCTCTGACCGCTTCCGTTGATTGGAACGATGGTCACAAGCTTATTGTAGCTTTGCACGTCATACTTGAAAATTTCCAGCAATTCATCCTTTGTAATATTGTGCTTTGTTTCCTGGATGCTCAGCAGCTGCTCGTTATATTCCTCGGGAAATCGCTTTTCACCGGTTTTCTCATCGGTAATAATCGGGCAGTCGGAAGAATCCATCAGACTGACTCCGAGCACCTTTCCTTTTGAGCTGGCAACATAGACATTGGCGTCCAGAACTTCACTTAGGATCCGGCTTAATTCATTAAAAGAAACAGCATGTTCTCCTGATTGTTGTAAGATTTTGTTGACCCTTCTTGTTTTGACTAATAGCGAACTTGGCATACACTCTCCTCCTTGATTATTCGATTGATTTACTATTATAAAGATTCTAAATCATCAGTTATTAATAAATACCCTACTGGGGCACTATAAAACCATGGAACTATGTTTGTATAGTAACATACTCTTATATTTTTTACAACTAGAATCCAGAAAATTTATGATTCTTCCTTCAGGATTTCTGTATGACCGCATTCTTTATTGGTACACTCATGCTTATCTTCTTTTTTTGTCTTCTTGAGAACCATCAGGCTCCCGCATTTCGGGCAGGGCTCTTTAACCGGAGGATTCCAGGAAACAAACCTGCATTCGGGAAACTGATCGCATCCGTAAAACAGACGCCCTTTTTTGGATCGACGCTTAATCACCTCTCCCTTTTCACACTGGGGGCATTTTACACCGATTTTATCCACAATGGGTTTCGTATTCTTACATTCCGGATAATTGGAGCAGGCGATAAACTTTCCGAACCGACCATATTTAATCATCATGTCTCCACCGCATTTTTCGCAGGTTTCTCCGGTTTTTTCCTCCACCTGGATCTCTTCCATGTGCTTTTCCGCATTTTCCAGCATCCTGGAAAAATCTTTATAAAATTCACCTATAATTGTCTTCCATTCAACAGTGCCCTCTTCAACTTTGTCCAGACGGTTTTCCAATTCTGCAGTAAAATTCACATCGATGATCTCAGAGAAAAACTCATCCAGGGTTTCCGTCACAAGCACTCCAAGTTCCGTAGGAACAAGATAACGACCATCCCTTTCCACATATCCCCTTGTTAAAATGGTGGAGATTGTGGGAGAGTAGGTGCTGGGTCGTCCGATTCCCAATTCTTCCATCGCTTTGACCAGAGATGCTTCGGTATACCTTGCGGGAGGCTGGGTAAAATGCTGGTTTCCCTTCATTTCCTTGGCCTTCACCTTTTCCCCTTCCTTCATCTCGGGAAGAATCGTGTCCTCGGAAAGTGTGGAAAAACTGTAGACCTCCATAAATCCCTTAAAGATCAATTGAGATCCGCTGGCTGTAAATACATACCCCTTACAGTCCAGATCCACAGCTAAGGTATTAAAGAGCGCTTTTTCCATTTTACTGGCTACAGTCCGCTCCCAAATCATCTTATAGAGTCGATATTGGTCCCGCTTTAGAGATCCCTTCACCTTTGAGGGGGTAAGGAACACATCAGTGGGTCTAATGGCTTCATGGGCATCCTGGCCTCCCCTGTTGACGGTTGACGCCTTTCCTCCCTTTGCATCAAGATACTTGTCTCCATACTCCTCCTTGATAAAGGATTCAATGCTTTCCGCCGCGTCTTTGGACATTCTTGTGGAATCGGTTCGGATATACGTTACAAGTCCCACGGTTCCCACACCCTTTACGTCAATCCCTTCATAGAGCTGCTGGGCTAAAGACATGGTCTTTTTTGTGGAAAAGCCCATTTTATTGGACGCTTCCTGCTGGAGTGAGCTTGTGGTAAAGGGTTTTTGAGACTTCGTCGTTTTTGTCCGGTTTTCACCTTTGTTACCTCGAAATCCTTTTGGTCCACGGCCTTCAAAACCCGGTCCACCTCATCCTTGTTTTTCAACTCTTTTTTTCCTTCAGGATCGGAATGGAACTTTCCTTCAAAGGATTCCTTTTTCTCTTTCAGAAAAATCCCTTCAATGGACCAGTATTCTTCCTTTACAAAAGCATTGATTTCCTCTTCCCGTTCCTTAATCATCTTGGATGCCACCGACTGAACCCTTCCTGCACTTAATCCCTTTCGGATCTTCTGCCAGAGGAGGGGACTGATTTTATACCCCACCAAACGGTCCAGAACCCGCCTTGCCTGTTGGGCATCCACAAGATTTTCATTGATCTCACGGGGTTCCTTAATGGCTTTCTTTACTGCATTTTTCGTGATTTCATTAAACTCGATGCGTTTGATGTTCTCCTGGTCCTTGCTTAAGGCCTTGGCCAGATGCCAGGAGATTGCCTCACCTTCCCGGTCCGGGTCAGTGGCGAGATAGACCTTCGAGGCTTTTTTCGCCTGCTTTCTCAGCTCCTTTAAAACAGGGCCCTTTCCCCTGATAGTAATATATTCAGGTTCAAAATCTTTTTCAATGTTCACTCCCAGTTTGCTTTTCGGCAAGTCAATGACATGCCCCACTGAAGCTTCAATGATATAGTTCCGTCCTAAAAACTTCTTAATGGTTTTCGCTTTGGCAGGGGACTCAACGATTACTAGCGACTTTGCCAATCTAAACACCTCCGTCAACGACTGATTATTTCCTCTATTGATTCAATTTTAACATTATATCAATTTATCGATTCACTGTAAATGTTTTTCCCGACAGACGGGTAATATATCCTTTTAATTCCAGGGAAGAGATCAGCATATTTAAATGCTGAATGGATATCCCCCCATGATAGAAAAGTTCGTCAGCATCCATGGGTTTTTTCTTCAGCAGTTGATAAATCTTGATTTCCTCTTCACTCAATTCCTTTTCAAGGGATTTTGTCTCTCCCTTATATACCAGAGAGGACCACTGGGTAAGCTCTTCCAGAATGTCTCTTGTCTCAAGGACCATTTTTGCTCCCTCTTTGATCAGGCGGTTGGTTCCTTTGCTTTTCTCACAGTTGATATTCCCGGGCAGGGCAAAAATATCCTTCCCGTGTTCAAGGGCATATTCTACAGTGATAAGGGATCCGCTTTTTTCGCCGGCTTCAATAACGAACAGTCCGTCGGATAATGCACTGATAATCCGGTTTCTTTGTGGAAAATGATGTTTTAAGGGCTCTTCACCCAGAAAAAATTCACTGAGCACACAGCCCGAATCCCCGATTTTCTCCATCAGATCCGAGTTTGATACGGGATAGGGAATGTCGATGCCGGAGCCCAGGACAGCCAGGGTATATCCCCCGTTTTCCAGCGCTCCCCGGTGACTTTCCGTATCAATTCCCAGGGCAAGTCCACTGATAATTCCCACACCCCAGTCCGTCAATTCACGGGCAAACTTCTTCGCAGCCCATTTCCCGTAGGGGGTGGCATTTCTTGCACCGACGATTCCCACCGTGGGAATTTCTCCTGGCAGTTTCCCTTTATAATAGAGCACAAAAGGAGGGTCATAGATTTTTTTCAGTTTATCGGGATAATTTCCATCCAGAATCGTGATGACACTTAATCCCTCCCGTTCAACGCGTTCCAGCACTTTCTTTAAATACTCTTCGCTACGGAGATTTACAATTTTTACTGCAGCTTTACTGGTCTTGCCCAGAACTTTGTAGATCTCATCACCGGGACAGGTCCATACCCTGTCCATTGAGGGATAGGCTTCCATCAGTTTTCGAATACTGCCATACCCTACACCCTGAATGCTGCTTAACCAAATGAGAACATTCCGACCATCCACATTTAACACCCCTCAATTTTTTTATCTCTTTACCCGAACTGATCTTCCCTTAAACCCGGGGTAGAAAAAAAGACCCTAAGATCCTTAGGGTCTCATGAACACTCTACTCGAAATAGCTTTCGATGGGTTGGGTCTCATGATTGGGATAATCGATGACATTCCCTTCCCAGGTTCGAAGCTTCACAAAATCTTTTCCTCTTGAAAGCATGTACTGGGGCAGAATCGGCGTTTTCCCTTCCCCCTTCGGCGCATTCACGATAAATGTAGGAATGGCCATACCGGAGGTATACCCTCTTAAGTACTCCATGATTTCAATTCCGTCATCAATGGATGTGTTAAAATGAGTGGTTCCGATGACATGCTTGGCATGGAAAATATAATAGGGCCGAACCTTGGCTTTAAGCAGTTCATGATTTAACAGCCGCATAACAAATTTATCGTTGTTGACACCGTTTAACAGAACAGCCTGATTTCCAAGGGGCACACCGGCTTTTGCCAGTTTATGGCATGCTTCAACTGCTTCCGGGGTAATTTCCTGAGGATGATTGAAGTGGGTGTTGATAAACACCGGTGAATATTTTTCCATCATTTCAATGAACTCGTCGTCCACACGCTGAGGCATTGTCACCAATGTACGGCTTCCCAGACGGACATAATCCACCGTTTCAATGCTTGTGACTTCCTTCAACAGCCAATCCAGCATACTGTTCGAAAGGGTTAAAGGATCTCCGCCGGTAATGAGAACGTCGCGAATTTCCGGATTGTCGCGGATATAGTCGATGGATTCCTGCAATATTTCTCTAGGCTGGTGCTGATCCATGCCTCCGATGTTCCGTCGACGTTGACAATGTCGACAGTACATGGCACACTCATTCGTCACGTTAATAATCAAGCGATCGGGGTAACGTCTTGTAATGGACCCTGCAGTTGGTAAACTCCTCTCCCATTGGGTCGGAATCCCCTTCAAGATCTTCAATTTCCACACCGCTGGGAATCGACATTAATTTGACGGGACAATATTTATTATCGTCATCGATCAGAGATGCGTAATAGGGAGAGACGGACCATCGAAATTTCTCCCCCACCTTTCGGATGTCTTCGATTTCCTTCTCGGATAAACGGATGATCTCCTTTAGAACATCCACATCGGAAATTCGGCTTTTCAGCTGCCACTGCCAGCTCTTCCAGTCCTCTTCCGTAGCGTTGAACATCTTCAGCATCTTTTCCTTTTTCTCCAGTGAAGTTTTTAGCTGCTTCTCCGATGCTCCCTTTGGGATATGATCTTTTACCTTTAAATAATCTTCAATGCGGGAATGCAATTCTTCCGCACGCTTTAATGAAATTTCTCTGCTTTTAGAACTTGTATTGCAGCTCAAGTGATCTCCTCCTTTAGTAGTTCTATAGGTTGCTCCCTCCGCGATATTCTCGGATATCCACCTTCAATAATCCGTAAAAAAGATCGGGCCTAAGATGCCACGAATCTTACAATCGTTTGAATTTTGCATGTATATAGGGATTCTTGCAATGTACGGCAAGCGAGATGAATATTCGCAGAAAACCCGGAGAAGTATGATAGACTCTTATAAAAAATATATGTTAGCATACCCCTTTTTTATCTGTCAAATAATGTGTTAAATGCAGGAAGACTGTTAAATCCTTCTCTTTTTACCCAATGGACATTTCCCTTAAACATTTCCTTATTATGGTTGAACTTCAATGATTATTAACTTTTGCAGGAGATCTCCTTTTTTGTGTCGAATACATTATGGGTGTATTTTTGCTTAAAAGATGACAGAGGAGAGGGGTAAGTCCATGGAAATCGTTAAATCCTGCTGTATCGAAGGTTTGGAGGTCTATCCCATCAACGTTGAGGTGGATCTTGATTTAGGATTGCCTGTAGTTCTGATTGTGGGGCTTCCCACGGTCTCCGTTAAAGAATCCAAGGACCGTGTTCGCTCGGCCATTAAAAATCTTGATTATGAGTTTCCCATGAAGCGGATCACGGTTAATCTTGCCCCCGCCTTTAACCGCAAGGAGGGTTCCCATTTCGACCTTCCCATTGCCCTGGGAATTTTACAGGGATCCGGGCAAATCCCGCCCCTGCTGGAGGATGATACCGTTGTCATCGGAGAACTTTCTTTGGACGGTGGAATCAACGGTGTCACCGGAATCCTTCCCATGCTGTTGGAAATGAAAAACCGGGGCTATAAAAAAGCCCTTATCCCCCATAGGAATCTGCCCGAGGGCGGCAACGTGAATGGGATGGAGGTTCTGGGCTTCAAAAACCTCTCTTCGGTGATTACCTATATCGTGGATGGAGAAATACGGGATGAGCAGAGGGCTATTCCTTCCAACCCGTCGGTTCATACAGATCTTCCACTTCCGAATTACGCTGAAATCAAAGGTCAGGAGTCCCTAAAACGGGGAATGGTGATCGCAGCTGCAGGTCTTCACAATGTTTTAATGATCGGTCCGCCGGGATCGGGCAAATCCATGGCGGCAAAGCGGATTCCTTCCATTCTTCCGCCTCTTTCCGCAAAAAAATCCATAGAGGTCACAAAGATCTACAGCATTTCGGGAAAGCTTTTTGACGAGACCGGGCTTCTTCTTCAGCCTCCTTTCCGAAGCCCTCATAATACCTCCACTGCCGTTTCCTTATCCGGCGGAGGTTTAAGACCCATGCCGGGAGAAATTTCCCTTGCCCATCACGGAGTTCTGTTCCTTGATGAACTCCCGGAATTTGACAAACGGGCCCTTGAGATTCTTCGACAGCCCCTTGAGGATCATAAAATCACCCTTTCCCGCTCCCATCGTTCCTATACCTACCCTGCAGATTTTCTTTTCGTGGCTGCAATGAATCCCTGTCCCTGCGGGTATTATGGAGATCCTGTCAAGGAATGCACCTGCTCGGCACCGGAGATCCTGCGCTACCAGCAAAAACTCTCAGGACCTTTATTAGACCGTATTGATCTGATTATCGAAGTCCCCCGGGGAAGCTTCAGTGACCTTCAGGATTCCACGATGAAAGATGGTCTTAGCAGTGAAACCATGGCAAAAGATGTACTGAAGGGCCGGACCCTGCAGGCTCATCGTTATCAGGAGTACCCCTTTGAGGTAAACAGTCGGATCCCTCCTCATCTCAACGATGAGATTCTGCGTCTCAATGATAACAGCCGACACCTTTTGGAAAAAGCCTACGATCAAATGAAATTTACCCCCCGGAGCTATCATAAACTTCTTAAAGTAAGTCGGACCATTGCAGACCTGGAGGAGACTCCGGAAATCGAAGAACGTCATATTTTGGAAGCTCTCCAATATCGGAATTTTGCTTATCAGCCCTGATTACGACAAAAAACCCCCGGGAAAATGAAAATTTCATTTTCTTCAGGGGTTGATTTTTTGTTCCCTCTCCTTCGATAAACCTAAAACATACGACGGTGATGAATGATTTTATATTGACGGCTTTTTATGTAGACCTCCACCACATCAAAGCGGATTTCTGAAATCCCTTTCAGTGCCTGTTTTTCCATAGCAAGATAGAGCTCCGCAACTTTTTTTTATGGTTTCCGCTTTTTTCGGTGTCACCGCCTCAATGGGCTGACCGTACTCCTCGCTTCTTCGGGTTTTTACTTCCACAAAGGCCAGTTCCTCTCCATCTTTCATCACAAGATCGATCTCTCCCAAGGGGGTCCTGTATTTCTCATTGAGGATGATCATGCCCTTCTCTTTAAAGTGTTTCATGGCCAGAGCCTCTCCCAGATCTCCCAGGGGTTTGGTGTTGCCTCTCTTTCCCCCGGTGAGCTTTTCATTCCCACTCCCTTGAGGCTTGGTCAGGTCTCCCGCCATGGGTATTCGGGAAATAAATGTCTTCCGGTGCAGGGGCGTTGCTCCCAGTTTTCCCAGAGCATCCCGATGCTGCTTTGTGCCATAGCCCTTATGTTTTTCCAGACCATACTCCGGATACTCCAAAGCAAGCTTCACCATTTCCCGGTCTCTTGCCACTTTTGCCATAATTGAAGCACAGGAGATTCCCTGAACCTTTTGATCCCCTTGAATAATTCCCTCTCTGGGATAGGGAAGATCAATGTTCTCTCCATCCACCAGGACATAATCCGGCACCACTTTGTTCCCATCGGGATCCTTCAAATTTTCAACGGCCATTGCCATGGCTTTTTTCGTGGCATTTCTGATATTGATTTGATCGATCTCCTCAGGCTCCACCCTTCCGTATCCGATGGCCAGTGCCTTCTCCTCGATTACAGGAAAAAATGCTTCCCGTTTTTTCTCGGAAATTTTTTTAGAATCATTGACACCCTCAATAACAAGATCCTTTGGGAGAATCACCGCTGCAGCCATGACCGGACCGAAAAGGCATCCTCTTCCCACCTCGTCAATGCAGGCAATCCTCTCATATCCTTTTTCGTGAAGATCCCTCTCGATTTTACACCGATCCATGGGAATCCCTCCCTGAGACCTCATCCCTGATGGGTGCTTCCAGGGAGATTTTTCCGATTTTACCCGATCGGAACTCATCCAGCAGGATATCCGAAACCCTCAAATAATCAATCTCCTGTCCCCGAAGAATGCAGCCCCGCTTCCGGGCGATTTCATCGAGAACCTCCAGGGGTTCCACGTAGGAAAATCCTTCCAGCTGATACCGTTCATAAAGCAATGGTTTATAGGATTCCAAAAGCGTCTCTACAAGGCGAAGTGCAAGGGTTTCCCTGTCCATAATCTCATCCTTGATGGTTCCCACAAAGGCCAGGTGAAGGGCTCCCTGCTGATCTTCCAGCTTCGGCCATAAAATCCCGGGAGTATCCAGCATTTCCAAGTCTTTTTGAAGACGCACCCATTGTTTTCCCTTGGTGACCCCGGGCTTGTTTCCGGTTTTTGCGCTCTTTTTATTGGCGAATTTATTGATCATTGAGGATTTTCCCACATTGGGAATGCCAACGATCATGGCGCGGATCACAATCCGTTTCAACCCTTTCGCCCTTCGGGTTTTCAACTTTTCCTCCAGAATTTTTTTGCTTTCCGCCACCAGTTGATTCACACCGCTTTTTTCAAGGGAGTTCATAGGAATTGCCAGGACTCCCCGCTCTTTATAATAATTGATCCAATCCTCGGTGATATGAGGATCCGCCAGATCTTTCTTATTGAGAATCACAATCTTCGGTTTGCCCTTGATGATTCCATCGATATCAGGGTTTTTACTGCTTCTGGGGATTCGGGCATCGATCAGTTCCCATACCACGTCCACCAGCTTTAACTGTTCCTTTAACAGATCCTTGGTCTTTTTCATATGACCGGGATACCAGTTAATCTTCATTGGATCACATCCTTCTTTCGTGAAAAAAATAAGGGACTGTCTCCAGTCCCCGTTTCTTAATTCTGATCTTTGTCTTTGATTCTGTAGGCTGATTTTCCAATCCGGTTCTTAAGATAGTAGAGTCGTGCTCTTCGAACACTCCCTCGTTTCAGAACTTCGATTCCAACCACCTTTGGTGAATGCACAGGGAACGTTCTTTCCATGCTCACCCCGTAAGCCAGTCGTCTTACCGTAAAGGTTTCTTTAATTCCTCCACCTTGTCGCTTCAGTACGATTCCCTGGAAAGCCTGTACTCTTTCACGGGTACCTTCCTTGATTTTCACATCAACGCGCACCGTGTCTCCCGGTCCGAATTCCGGTACTTCCGACTTCAGTTGTTCCTGATCAATCAAATCGATTAAATTCATGCTAATTACCTCCTTCCTCACCAGACGTTCTTAAAGAAGCTTAAATTCCCAGAGGAACGCCTTTAATACTCTGATATTATATCATAAGGCCCATGGCCCTTCAATGATTATTTCTTCTTTTTCAGCAGCTTTTCCTCTTCCTTTGACAAAGAGTATTTTTCATAAAGATCAGGCCGTTTTTCAGCCGTAACCTCCAGGGATTTTTTCCGTCTCCAGAGCCGAACTTTTTCGTGATCCCCCGATAGAAGAACCTCCGGGACCTTATTCCCCTCAAACTCCCGGGGCCTTGTATACTGAGGATACTCCAACAGACCGGAGTAGATGGACTCGTCCTCATAGGCTTCATCGCAGGAGAGAAACCCCGGAATCATACGTGCAATGGCATCAATCATCACCATTGCAGGAAGCTCTCCTCCTGTTAAAACATAATCTCCAATAGACACTTCATCAGTGACGATCTCATCAATCACCCGCTGATCCACTCCTTCATAATGGCCACAGAGAAAAATCAGCTCCTCCTCTTTAGCAAGCTCTTCCGCCATTCCCTGATGAAAAAGCTTTCCCTTCGGGGTAAGGTAGATGGTCCGGGGCTTGCTCCCTTTGCACCGGCTTTTTATATGACGGTAGGCATCCATAATTGGCTGAGGCGTCATAACCATTCCCGAACCGCCACCATAGGGGTAGTCGTCCACCTTCTGGTGCTTGTTCTTAGAAAACTCACGAATATGATAGTACTCAAGGGTCAAAAGACCGTCCTCCCGTCCCCGCTTGATCATGCTGGACCCCATGGGTCCTTCAAACATTTCGGGAAACAGGGTCATGATATGGATGTTCATTCGATCATCCCCTCAATCAGTTCAACATGCATTTCACCCTTCTCCAGATCCACGATCTTAATGAATTCGCCCACCGCAGGAATCATGACTTCTCCATACTGCTCGCCTCTGATGACATAGACCTCGTTGGAGCCTCCCCGGAGCACATCTTTCAGGATTCCCAGGTATCCCTCTTCTTCACTGTAGACCTTTAAACCGATCAGATCCCGAATAAAGTAGGTATCCTCCTCAAGGGTCTTCATCAGACTTTCGTCAATAAACAGATAGGCGTTTTTATAGTGTTCCACATCATTGATGTTCTCAAACCCTTTCAGATAGAGGATAACAAATCCTTTATGAATTTGAATTTTTTCAATCTCATGGAACTCCTGCTGTTTTTTCCCCGGTTCCTCCACATAGAGGGTGTCCAGATCATAAAAACGTTCCGGATCATCGGTGAAGGTTCGAACCTTCAATCCTCCTCGAATTCCATGGGTATTGATGATTTGTCCAATTCGAATTTTCTCCGTCAAACCGATTTCCTCCCTTGTTTTTATGTGAAAAAGAAACAAAGGATTAGGGGGTCCTAATCCTTAGATGATTTCTACAATCACTCGCTTGTTTTCCTTAACTGCTGCAGCCTTGACGACAGTGCGGATCGCTTTGGCGATTCGTCCCTGTTTGCCTATGACCTTGCCCATGTCTTCAGGGGCAACCCGAAGCTCAACAATGATGGACTGATCCTTTTCCACTTCCTTGACGGAAACCTGATCGGGATAATCCACCAGGGCTTTTGCAATCATTTCAACTAATTTGCTCATGTTTTAGTACCTCCTTATTTGGAAGGAAACCTACAGAATATCATTTTTCTTGAATAAATACTTCACGGTATCGGTTGGTGTTGCACCTTTACTTAACCATTCTTTTGCCTTTTCTCCGTCAATCTTGATTTCCTTCGGTTCAGATACGGGATTATAGTATCCTAATTCCTCAATGAACCGACCGTCCCGTGGAGATCGGGAATCTGCCACAACGATTCTATAAAAAGGTCTTTTCTTTGCACCCATTCTTTTTAATCGAATTTTTACAGCCATGTTTTCACCTCCTTAAAATACACACTTTGATTCTGGTTTATTTATCCAAAGAAAGGCATGTTCATCTTGCCTTTTTTCTTTAGCTTATCCATATTGCCGAACTGCTTCATCATCTTCCGGGTCTGTTCAAACTGCTTGATCAGTTTGTTCACTCTCTGCACTGTTGTACCGGATCCCGCGGCGATGCGCTTTCTTCGGCTTCCGTTGATAATACTTGGGTTTACCCGCTCATCCGGGGTCATGGATTGGATAATGGCTTCAATATACACCAGTTCTTTTTCATCCACCTGCAGATTTTTCATCTGCTTGCCACCCATTCCGGGGATCATGTTCAGCATATCTCCGATGGATCCCATGTTCTTGATCTGCTCCAGCTGCTCAAGAAAATCCTCAAAGGTAAACTGCTGGGTTCGCATTTTTTCCTGCAGCTCTTTGGCTTTTTTCTGATCGATGGAGGCTTCAGCCTTTTCAATAAGGCTCAGCATGTCTCCCATTCCCAGAATTCGTGACGCCATCCGATCGGGGTGGAAAGCTTCCAGCTCGTCAAGCTTTTCCCCCATTCCCACAAACTTGATGGGTTTGTTTGTCACACCTCGAATGGAAAGGGCTGCTCCACCACGGGTATCTCCATCGAGCTTGGTCAGAATCACTCCGGTAATTTCCAGGGATTCGTTAAACTCCTTGGCCACATTTACTGCATCCTGCCCTGTCATGGAGTCAACCACCAGCAGTTTTTCATTCGGGTTCAATTCCCGGTCGATCTGTCGCAACTCGTCCATTAAATCAGTATCAATATGCAGTCGGCCGGCGGTATCGATGATCATAACATCGTTTCCGTTTTTCCGGGCATGCTCTAAGGCAGCTTTAGCAATATTTACCGGCTTTTCCTTGTCTCCCATGGAAAAGACGGGAACATCCACTCCTTTTCCTACGGTCTCCAATTGATTGATGGCTGCAGGACGGTAAATATCGCAGGCCACCATCAACGGCCGTTTTCCCTGCTTTTTCAAATGCAAAGCCAGCTTTCCACAGGTCGTGGTCTTTCCCGCACCCTGCAGTCCTGCCATCATGATGACGGTGGGAGGCTTGCTTCCGAACTCGATCTTGCTTTGGGTTTCTCCCATCAGACGGGTCAATTCGTCCCGGACAATCTTAATCACATGCTGACCCGGAGTCAGGCTTTCCAGCACTTCATCGCCGATTGAACGCTCTTTTACCCGATTGATGAAATCCTTTACAATTTTAAAATTCACGTCGCTTCCAAGAGAGCCATTTTTACTTCCCTCATGGCGGCATTGACGTCTTTCTCATTCAATTTTCCTTTACCCTTCAGCTTACTGAAGGTATTTTGCAGTTTTTCCGATAGACCTTCAAAAATCATTCTTCAACACCTCTAGTTTGGTTGTCGGTTTATAGTTGCTCTAAAATTTCCTTGATCTTAATAATCGTCTCCCGATTTTCTTTCAGACTCTCCAAGTTACTGGTCGCCTCTTTGATCAGACGGGAGCGCCGGGATTCTCCTTCCCGGATCTCAGTTTCTCTTCATAATCGCAAAGCAGCTTTTCCGTCCGCTTCAGATGGTCATACACCGCTTGGCGGGAAACTCCCACCTCTTCGGCAATTTCAGTCAGGGATAAGTCATGGTTATAGTAAAGATCCATGATGTTTTTTTGTGTATCAGTCAAAAGAGGATGATAAATATCATACAGCATTGCCACTTCAAGTTTTTTCTCGATCATGGTATCCCGTCCCGTCATAATTTGTAAAGCTTGTTTCCTTTACAGAAAAAAGTATACAGGAAGATCCCTTCCCTGTCAACAAGAAAACCGAAAAAACGGGAGTTTCCTATCTCCTATCCCCGCTGTTACTTTCCGTCGTCGAACAGAGCATCCACAAAAGCTTTCGGATCAAAGGGTTGAAGATCATCGATCTTCTCTCCTACTCCAATTAATTTTACCGGAATTTTCAGTTCCCTGCTGAGGGCTATCACGATTCCACCTTTGGCAGTTCCATCAAGCTTTGTCAGAACCAGCCCGGAGATCTTTGTCACTTCCTTAAACACCTTTGCCTGCTGAATCGCATTTTGTCCCGTCGTGGCATCCACCACAAGCAAAGATTCCATTGCAAGTCCTTCCCACTCCCGATTGACAATTTTAAAAACCTTGCCCAGTTCATTCATGAGATTTTTTTTATTATGCAGACGCCCTGCCGTATCACAAATCAACACATCCATTTTTCGGGACTTCGCTGCGTGGATGGCATCGTAGATCACGGCGGCGGAATCCGATCCCTCAGCGTGGGCAATCACATCGATCTCCGACCGGTCTCCCCAGATTTTCAACTGATCAATGGCTCCCGCCCGGAAGGTGTCTCCTGCTGCAAGAAGAACATTTTTTCCCTCTTTCTTCAGATGGTGGGCAATTTTTCCGATGGAAGTTGTTTTTCCAACACCATTTACACCCACGACCATAATCAGAGAGGGTTTCGTGCCGATATTCAGTTGAGGCTCCGCAATCTCCTCCAATACCTCGATCAAGATTGCTTTCAAAAGTCCTTTGATCTCTCCGGGATCCGTCACTTTGTTCTCCTTCACCCGTTCTCTGAGATCATCAATCACTTCCATAGTGGTATTTACTCCGATATCGGCGGAAATTAGTATTTCCTCCAGTTCCTCAAAAAGATCCTCATCGATCTTTGTATAGGACTTCACCAAATCGTCCACCCGATCGGTAATGCCTTTTTTGGTTTTGGTCAAACCCTCCTTCAGTCGTCCGAAGAAGCCTCCCGTCCCCTGATCTTCCTCTTTTGAGAGTTCGTTTTTCTCATCCTTTGTTTCCTCTTCGTTCTTTCCGCTGAACCAGTCTTTTAACATATCCTTCCCTCCATCTTCTCATGCTTTGGCTGCTGGTGGTTTTATTTTATCCGGTCTCTTTTAGGTTTCTTCCTCCACATAGTCCTGAATTTTTACGGAAACCAGCTTGGAGACCCCTTCCTTTTCCATGGTCACACCGTAAAGTACATCCGCAGCTTCCATGGTTCCCTTTCGGTGGGTGACAACAATGAACTGGGTTTCTTCCGCCAGTTCCTTCAGGAACTTGGCAAATCGGCCCACATTGCTTTCATCCAGTGCCGCTTCAATTTCATCCAGGACACAGAAGGGACTGGGCTTAATCTCCAGAATGGCAAAAAGCAGTGCAATTGCCGTCAACGACCTTTCCCCCCCGGAAAGAAGGGAAAGATTCTGGAGCTTTTTCCCCGGTGGACGGGCCACAATATTAATTCCCGTATTCAAAGGATCCTCTTCATCCTCCAGCACCAAATCCGCCTTCCCTCCTCCAAAGAGACGTGTAAAGGTTTCATTGAACTTCCTTCGGATCTCCTGAATTCCTTCGATAAACTCCAAAGACATTGTCAGTTCCATTTCCCGGATGATTTTCAGAAGGCTCTTTTTTCCTTCCATGAGATCCTTATGCTGCTTACCGAGAAATTCAAAGCGTTCCATGGTTTCCTGATATTCCAGTATGGAATCAAGATTTACATGGCCCAGAGCTTTGATCTCCTGCTTGAGCTTTTGCATCTCCCTTTGACTCAACCGTCCCTCTTTTCCCTCCAGATAGCTAAGACCCTGGGCATAGCTCATTTCATAGCGCTCCCAGAGATTTTGATACAGATTTTCCAGTTGCACTTCAATCTTTGCGGATTTCATCTGTTGATGGCTTATTTTTTCAGAGATCTCTCTAACACGGGATTCCAGAAGCTTTTCTTCGCTGACCAGGTTTTTCTCCTTTTCTGAGAGGTTTTTCTTTCCCTCTTCCATAATTTTGTGCTCTTCTCGGGTTTTTTCAAGGGTCTCTTCAATCTCCTGTTTCAGGCGGGTCAGTTGCTGTTTTCTTTCATGAATTTCCAGCTTTTTATCCTCTGCCTTCCTCAGATTTTCCCTGTACAGTTGAATATCGTCCTCCTGCCGTTGAATTTCTCCCTTCAGAGATTGAATTTCCCTGGTTCCGCTTTGTTCCTTTTCCTCATAGGAAGCCTTTGCCACCCGCTTTTCCTGGATGCTTTCCCGAAGGATTTCCATTCTGCGGGCCTCTTCCTGGAGTGCCTTTTCCTGTTCCTGGATTTTTTCACGATTACTTCCCAATGAGACTTCCAGTTCCTTAATCTTCACTTCCAGCCCCTGATATTCCCCTTGATTGTTCTTGGCAGTCTCACGGAGCTGGATAATCTCCTCTTCCATGGAATGCTCTTCCTCATCGAAGGATTTCAGCGCCTCCTCTTTTTGCTGCAGTTGCTCCCGGAGTTTGGCAAGCTCAATGACAATTTCCTGCAGTTCTTCTTCAAGAAGGTCCTTTTTCTCTTCTTCTTCCTGCAACTGCACCTTGACTTTCTGTAATTCCTGATCCTTCTCACTGATCCATTCCTGATCCAATCGATATTCTTTAATCAGTGTGGTCAGTTTTCCCTTACGACTTAATATTCCCTGAGATTTCCCCCCTTGGCTTCCTCCGGTCATGGAGCCCCCGGTATTCATTAAATCTCCTTCATATGTCACGATCTTCGTTCGATGCTTCAGTTCCTTTGCCAGGGGAATGGCGTCCTCCAGAGTGGGGACAATCACCACCCGTCCCAGGAGATTTGAAAAGATCCCTGCCAATTTCCCGGGATACTCAGTAATCTCACCGGCAACTTTGGCTTCGGGATACTTGCAAAGTACTTCTTTTTCCCTGGGTTGCAGCCCTTTTTTCCCAATGGTTGTCCGGGGAAGAACGGTTATCTTCCCAAGTTTCCGGTTTTTGCAGTAGTTAATCAGCTTTTTCCCCGCGTCCTCATCCTCCACAACCAGGTTCTGTACTGCATATCCCAGAGCAGTTTCAATGGCCACTTCATATCCCCTGGGAACTTTAATCAGATCCCCCACGGCACCGTAAAGACCTTTCTTTAAGGACTGATCTTTTTCACTTTCCTTCAAAAGAGTCTTGACACTGCGTTGAAATCCTTCCTTGTTTTCCTCCAGACCCCGGAGAAAACGAATTTCCTGCTTTTTCGTTTCCCGTCCGTTAATTCTGATGTTCAGTTCCTTTTCCCTTCGGGAAGTTTCCTTCTCCCGGTCTCTCATTAATGACAAGGTGGACTCAAGGTTCTCTTTTACCTTCTGATGCAGGGATCCTTTTTCGTCCTTTTCTTTAAGTATTCCGCCGATCTCCTTCCGTTGTCGACGAATCCGTTCCCGGTTTTTCTCCTGTCGATCCCGGAGGGTCACTTCCCTTTCTCTCAGTGATTTTTCCAGGCTGGTGAGATTGGCAAGATCCACCTTCCAGTCGGATAAACGGTTCATATCTTCAATAATTTCACCTTTTGCCCGTTCCACACCTTCGCCTTTTTTTCTTGCCTTCTCCTGCACCCCATCGTAGATTTCCTCGTCATGGGAGAGCTCTTTAAGAAGTTCCCCCTTTTCCTCTCCAAGGGTTTTTAAAGCTTGTTCCACTTGTTGAATTTCATTTTCGATTTCACAAATACGGTTTTCACAGCTGCGAATTTGTTCCTTATCCCGTTTTTGCTGGGCTTTCAGGTGTTCCTCTTCGCCCTCCAGGAGTTTTTCATTTCCTCTCTCCCGTTGAAGCTCCTCTTTTTTCTCGTAATAGAATCGCTGATTATGATTGATCTCTTCCTCCCGGGCTTCAATCTCCTCTTGAAGTTCTTCCCGCTTTCCAACAAGACTCCGGAGTTCGTCTTCAACTCCGCTTTTCTCTTCCTTGAGGGCTTCTTCCAGAGTAAGGATCTGCTCAATTTTTTCCTTGGACTTTCCGATCTCCTCGATGGAGTAATGAATCTCTGCCAATTTCAGTTTTTTATAGATCCTTTGGTAGGTTTCCGCCTTCTCCTTTTGTTCCTTCAGAGGTTCAATGCGATTTTCCAGTTCCCTGAGAATGTCCGCAACCCGGCTTAAATTTTCCTCCGTCCCCTTTAACTTCCGTTGGGCCTCTTCCTTTCGGGTCTTGTATTTAACAATTCCTACGGCCTCTTCAATGACCCGTCTCCTGTCCTCCGCCTTATGGCTGAGGATCTCGTCGATTTTCCCCTGGCCTACGATGGAATAACCGTCTTTTCCGATTCCCGTATCCATAAAAAGCTCCCGGACATCCTTCAGTCGACAGGGACTTTGATTAATAAGATATTCATTTTCACCGGACCGGTATGCTCTTCGGGTGACCTTGACTTCCCCGTAATCAATGGGAAGACCTCCGTCCTCATTGTCCAGAACAATGGAGACTTCCGCCATTCCCAGAGCTTTTGTCTTCTCGGTTCCGGAAAAAATCACATCCTCCATCTTTGCTCCCCGCAGGGTTTTAGCACTTTGTTCTCCCAGCACCCATTTAATCCCGTCGGAGATGTTGCTTTTTCCACTGCCGTTCGGGCCCACAACTCCGGTGACACCGGTTTCAAGGTCCATGACAATTTTGCTTGCAAAGGATTTAAACCCTTTTAACTCCAGTCGTTTTAAATACACTACTCCCTCACTCCGTTTCCTTGGAAATCCCCCGGATCCCCATAAAAGCTGCCTGCTGCTCCGCTTCTTTTTTCGTTTTCCCCGTACCCGTCCCGATGACTTTTCCCCCTACAAGTACCTGGACTTCAAATCGTTTATCGTGATCCGGTCCCCACTCCCTGACCACATGATAGGCAATGGGCTCCTTCCCGTTTTTCTGGACAATTTCCTGTAACATGGTTTTATGATCCTTCAAATCTTCAGGAACCTTTTCAAACCGCCCCTCGCTGAAAAAATATTGAAGAACAAAGCGCTGCACCGGAGCCATCCCTCCATCCAAATACATTGCACCGATCAAAGCCTCAAGGGTATCGGCCAGAATGGAATTCCTGGTTTTGCCTCCGTTTGAACGCTCCCCCTTCCCAAGGAGAACATATTCTCCCAAATGGAATGCTTTCCCGATCTCCGCAAGAGATTCTTCACAAACGATTTTCGCACGATATTTACTGAGTTCTCCCTCGGAGAGCTTCCGGTATTCATTAAATAAAAAATTACTTACAATCATTCCCAGGATCGAATCTCCCAAAAACTCCAGCCGTTCGTTATCATAAACTTCCAATGTGCTTTGTTCATTGGCATAAGACCGATGGACCAGAGATTGATTTAAAAGGGATTCATTATTAAATAAATACCCGATGGTTTTTTGAAGCTTTTGTAACTCTTTTTTTCTTTTTGAACCGATTTTTACTCCTGTCATTCCCCTTCTCCTCCCTGAACAATCTATCCTTTAGTATACCATATATCCCATCTGGATTCTAAGGCAAAAAGCAAAAGCCGCCGGTGGAAAATCATCCCGGCGACTCTTTGAGGAGTATGTGAAAATCAGATCCTTCAATGGATCAATCGTATTACTCGTATTTCTTGAAAAGAATGGTTGCATTGTGACCGCCGAACCCTAAGGAGTTGGATAGAGCCACCCGCACGTCCATCTGTCGCGCCTGATTCGGTACATAATCCAGATCACATTCTTCATCGGGGGTCTCATAATTCATGGTTGGAGGCACCCAACCCTCTTTTATGGCCATCACAGAGGCGATCGCTTCGATTCCTCCCGCTGCACCTAAAAGGTGTCCGGTCATGGACTTCGTTGAACTGACCGCAATTTTCTTACTGTGTTCCTTAAATACTGCCTTAATGGCCATGGTCTCAAACTGATCGTTATAGGGTGTACTGGTTCCATGGGCATTGATATAGTCTACCTCTTCGATTCCTATGTTTCCGTCATTTAAGGCATTCTTCATTGCCCTTTGTCCACCTTCTCCTTCCGGAGCAGGGGCAGTAATATGATGAGCATCTGCGCTCATTCCGTATCCCGCTACTTCTCCATAGATTGTGGCGCCTCGCTGAAGTGCGTGGCCCAACTCTTCCAGGATTAAAATCCCGCTTCCTTCACCCATGACAAAACCGTCCCGGTTTTTATCAAAGGGTCTGCTAGCCTTTTGGGGATCTTCATTGTGAGTGGACATTGCCTTCATTGAGCAGAAACCGCCGATCGATAAAGGAGTAATGGATGCTTCCGTCCCACCTGTAATCATCACCTTGGCGTCTCCCCGTTCAATGACCTTAAAAGCCTCTCCGATAGCATTTGTGGCTGAAGCACAGGCGGTCACCACTGTAGTATTTGGGCCTTTAGCACCAAAACTCATTGACACCTGTCCCGAGGCCATATTGGCGATCATCATGGGAATAAAGAAGGGACTGATTCTTCTCGGTCCTTTCTCCATCATCTTCTGATGCTGGTCCTCCAGGGTTGAAATTCCGCCAATTCCAGAGCCCATAATCACACCGAAGCTCTCCTTTTCCACAGAGTTCAAATCAAGACCACTGTCATCGATTGCAAGCTTTGATCCCGCAACCGCATATTGCACAAAGAGATCCATCTTCCGTGCCTCTTTTTTATCCATATACTCTTCCGCTTGGAAATCCTTTACCTCCGCGGCAATTTTCGTCGGAAACTCCGCCGCATCAAATTTGGTGATTTCTCCGATTCCGGACTTTCCTTCCAGCAGGGCCTTCCAAAATACATCCTTGCCGTTTCCCAGTGGTGTGATGCATCCCAAACCCGTTACCACAACTCGTTTTTTCAAGGGCAATGCTCCTTTCGGTTTCAGTTTTCTCTCCAGTTCCTTTTTTCAGAAAAGAAAGCCCCTCATGGGGGCTATGGATGATTATTTATTGTTTTCCACGTAATCCACGATGTCTCCGATGTTTTTGAATCCTTCCGCAGCTTCATCAGGATTTCAATTCCGAACTCATCTTCGATGGCCATGATAATTTCCACAGCATCCAGCGAGTCTGCTTCAAGATCGCCCATTAATGAAGTTTCTCTTTTGATTTCCATACTTTCTTCCAATCCTAACTGTTCAATGATAATTCCTTTTACTTTTTCCAATGACATGTTCATTCCTCCTAATTTTTCATTCCTTGTTTTTTAAATTCTATGATTACGCCATTTACATGGCCATACCGCCATCCACATGAATCACTTGCCCGGTAATGTACCCGGCATCGTCACTTCCCAGAAAACCTACGAGCTTAGCCACATCCTCAGGTTTACCCGCCCGCTTAAGGGGTACATTTCTCAGCATTTCCTCTTTAACTTTTTCAGGAAGGACATCGGTCATATCGGTTTCAATAAATCCCGGTGCAATGGCATTCACTGTCACATTCTTGCCACCCAGTTCCTTTGCGATGGATTTTGTAAATCCGATGACTCCTGCCTTTGATGCACAGTAATTTCCCTGCCCGGGATTTCCCATCACTCCCACTACTGACGAGAGATTGATAATCCGTCCGGCCTTTTGCTTCATCATTTTTCGAGCCACGCCCTTTGTCATCAGGAAGACCCCTTTGAGATTGACATCCATGACGGATTCCCAGTCCTCCTCCTTCATACGAATCAAAAGGTTGTCCTTGGTAATTCCCGCATTGTTTACCAGAATATCAAGGGTTTCAAATTTTTCATCATAGGTCTTGATCATTTCATCCACTGCTTTTGAGTCTGTGACATTCCCTTGAATGGCAATCGCCTTTACTCCCAAAGCTTCAATTTCCTTTACCACTTCTTCCGCCTTTTCCCGGTTTCCGGCATAATTGATTGCCACATTGGCACCTTCTTTGGCAAGGAACAGGGCAATTGCTCTACCGATTCCCCTTGATCCTCCGGTCACTAATGCATTTTTTCCCACTAATTTCATCTTGCGCCTCCTTTATCCAACCGGATCTTAATAAACCTGAACCCGGTTAATAAGCTGATTAAAGTCTTCAAGTTTTTCCACATTCATGGCATGAATCTGCTTTTTTTCATTTTTCGCAATTCGCTTAATAAATCCGCTGAGAGATTTCCCCGGCCCGATTTCAATGAAGGTGTCCACTTCCTCGTTAAGCATTAACTCAATGGATTCCTGCCACCGTACCGATTGGCTGACCTGCTTAACAAGACCAGGACGGATCTCGCTTTCATCTTCAATCATCCTCCCCGTAACATTTGTTACGACAGGGATTCTTGGATATCCGATTCTTACATTCATTAAATCCTTTTCCAGCTTTAGTCCCGCTGGCTGTAAAAGTCTGCAGTGAAAGGGTGCACTTACGGGGAGGATTACCGCTTTTTTCGCTCCCTTTTCAGTTGCCAGGTTTACGGCTTTTTTAACCGCCTTTCGCTCTCCTGAAATCACGATTTGAGAAGGACTGTTGTAATTGGCCACTTCCACAACTCCCTCTGAGGATGCTTCCATAATACAGCGTTGGAGAACTTCTTTTTCCAATCCGAGAATCGCCGCCATGGTGCCAACACCTTCAGGAACAGCTTCCTGCATATATTTTCCCCGTTTTTGGACCAGAGCCACCGCCTCTTCGAAATCCAGAACTTCGGAAGAAACCAAAGATGCATATTCACCAAGGCTGAGCCCGGCTGTCACATCACACTGCAGTCCCTCCTGACGAAGAACCTCGAGCATTGCAATACTGGTTGTAAGGATTGCAGGTTGAGTATTTTCCGTTTTTTTCAGTTCATGCTCTTCGCCTTCAAAACAGAGAGCAGCCATATCCATGTGGAGTACGTCACTTGCCGCCTCGTAAACCTCTCTTGCGATTTTAAAGTTTTGATAAAATTCTTTACCCATTCCGGGATACTGTGCTCCCTGACCGGGAAATACAAATGCCACTTTTCCCATGGTTAACCCTCCTTGATTTTTGATGCTAAACGCTCATAGGTTTCATCCGCTGTCGCTACCATTTCTTCAATAATTTCTCTGCAGGAACAGACTTTATTCACAAGCCCGGCCACCTGACCTGCCATGACGGATCCGCCTTCAGTGTCTCCATCCACAACCGCCATTCGAAGCTTTCCCACTCCGGCTTTTTCCAAATCTTCCGGAGACATCAGGTCTTTCTCCATCCTCAGAAATGCCTTCGTGAACTGATTCCGCAGAACCCGTACCGGATGTCCGGTGCTTCTTGCCGTAACAATGGCGTCCCGATCCTTTGCCGATAAGACCTTCTCTTTATACTTTTCATGGACCGTACACTCGGTGGAACAGATAAACCGAGTTCCCACCTGCACACCTTCAGCCCCAAGGCTAAGGGCTGCCAGGAGTCCTCTGCCGTCTGCAATCCCTCCCGCTGCAACCACAGGAATAGTCACTGCATCAGCCACTTGCGGGGTCAGGGCCATTGTAGTCACTTCACCGATGTGTCCTCCGGCCTCGGTTCCTTCCACAATCACTGCATGGGCTCCGATTTTTTCCATTCTTCTGGCTAAAGCCACAGAGGGAACCACAGGAAGAACCTTGATTTTTGCAGCTTTCAACCGATCCATATACTTGCCCGGATTTCCTGCACCCGTTGTGATCACGGGGATTTCCTCTTCAATCACCAGATCGATAATATCATCCACAAAGGGAGAAAGAAGCATCACATTGACACCAAAGATTTTCTCTGTCAGTTCCTTTGCCTTTCGGATTTCCTCCCTAATTACTTCCTTGGGAGCATTGCCTCCTGCAATAATACCAAGACCTCCTGCCTCCGACACAGCTGCTGCCAGTTGAGCATCGGCTACCCAGGCCATTCCTCCCTGTATAATGGGAGCTTCAATATTTAATAATTCCGTTAATCTCGTTTTCATTGTCTACACCTCTTTTGACCATTTTACCACTGCGGAACCCCAGGTCAGTCCTCCACCGAAGGCAACCAGCACCATATTGTCACCTTTTTGAAGTTTTCCTTCCTTCACCGCTTCATCAAGAGCTACGGGAATGGAAGCCGCAGAAAGATTTCCATATTTATGAAGATTTACATATACTTTCTCTTTTGGAAGCTTCAGCCGTTTTGCAGCAGCATCGATAATTCGAATGTTCGCTTGGTGGGGGATGAAAAAGTCCACATCCTCCAGATCAAGTCCGCTTTTTTTGATGGTTTCCAGTGAAGACTGGCCCATGACCCGAACCGCAAATTTAAAGACTTCATTGCCGTCCATGGCAATGAAGTGGAGCTTATTTTGAACAGATTCGATGCTTGCAGGAATCCTTGACCCCCCTGCGGGCTGTCGAAGCACTTCTCCCTTTGCACCGTTAGAGCCCAGGGTGATCCCCTGAATTCCATATCCCTCTTCCACTTCTTTTACCACTACTGCGCCGGCTCCGTCTCCGAAAAGGACGCATGTGTTACGATCCTCCCAGTTTATAATCTTGCTAAGGGTTTCAGCACCGATCACCAGTGCATTTTTCGCCATGTTTCCTTTAATTAAGTTTTCCGCTACCGAAAGGGCATATACAAATCCCGAACACGCAGCTCCGATATCAAAGGCAAAGGCCCGGTCCGCCCCCAGATTCTTTTGTACAATACATGCAGTGGAAGGGAATGCCATATCCGGTGTGACAGTTGCAACAATAATCGTATCGATCTCATCGACACTTATTCCAGCGTCCTCAAGGGCTTTTTTTGCAGCCTCCGTTGCCAAGTCCGAGGTTGCGGTGTTTTCGTCGGCAACTCTTCGACTCCCGATTCCTGTCCGGCTCCGGATCCATTCATCTGTGGTATCCACCTTCTGCTCCAAATCTTTGTTTGTTACAATCTTATCGGGCAAAGCTCTTCCGGTACCAACGATGCCTACACTTTTGATGTAATTCAAATTCATCATCTCCTAGTCTTCTACACTGCTCTCGATCTTACCCACAATATCCTTCTCAACAAAGAGTCTTCCCTTTCGAATGGCATTTTTAAAGGCCTTTCCGTTAGAGCTTCCATGGCTTTGATGAGCACTCCTTTTACTCCTACGAAGGGAGCGCCTCCTTCTTCCGTATAATCATACGCCTTTTTAATCTCCCGCAAACCCGGTTTTAAAATTATCGCTGCCAGCTTTCTCGGAACGGATGCAGTGAACTTCTCCTTGAGAAGATCAAACAAGGTAATGGCAACCCCTTCCGTGAGCTTTAATATCACATTCCCTGTGAAACCGTCACAAACGATGACGTCAGTTTTTCCCCGGGGGATGTCTCTTGCTTCAATATTTCCTTGGAAATTCAGGTCACTGTTTTCAAGAAGCTCGTAGGCTTCCTTGACTAATTCGTTTCCTTTTCCTTTTTCCTCTCCCACGTTTACAAGAGAGACTTTAGGGCGGTCAATCCCCAGGATCTGCTCTGAATAAATGCTTCCCATTATTCCGAATTGTTCAAGGTTCTTTGCCTTACATTCGGAATTGGCTCCTCCGTCAATCATAACGGAGTATCCCCCGGAATGGGGATAAACGGGAGCCAGTGCAGGCCGGTCAATTCCTTTGATCCTTCCCAAAATAAAAAGACCTCCCGCCATCAACGCTCCGGTGTTTCCCGCAGATACAACTGCATCCGCCTGTCCCTCTTTCACGAGACGAAGGGCAACTACCATTGAAGAATCTTTTTTTCTTCGAATAGCTTTTACCGGTTGATCTTCAGTTTGGATCTTCTCACTGCAATGAATGATTTCCAGACGTTCCTTCGGATAGTCATATTTTTGCAACTCTTTTTTTATCATTTCTTTATCACCGGTTAAAATCACCGAGATATCCCTATATTCCTTCAGAGCTTCGACGGTCCCCTCCACCGTTGCTTCCGGTGCGTGGTCTCCACCCATTGCATCAACTGCGATTCTCACTCTTCCCACCTCCGTGTGTTGACTTCTTTATTCCGAATCTTCATCATCCATGTCCATACTGAGACTGCCAAGAATGAATTTTCCACGGAATACCTGTCTCTGCTTTACACTGATTTTCACATGGACAAAATGCTTATTTCCCCGAACTCTCACGGGCTCCGCCTTTGCCACGAGTTTATCTCCCAAATAGACCGGTCGAAGATATTTAATATTAGCAACACCGGTCAATGCTACATCTGCGTCAATTACTGCCATAGCCAGGGATTCCGCCTGAGAGAAAATATGATGTCCCCGAACAATATTGGTCTTCTTAAAGACCATTTCCTCGTTGGGTTCCAGAATGGAAATTCCCTGCTCTCCCAGGGTAAGATCGATGAGTTCTCCCACGATCTCCGCTCCCACCATGGATCGGACTTTATCATAGTTTCCTTCGGCTGCATTCCGGAAACGTTCCCGCAGTTCAGGAATTCCCAGCTCCATACGGTCCAGGCGGATGGTTTGAATGCTTACACCAAAATCCTTCGCCAGCTCTTCATCATTTTTGAAGGGGTCCTCTTTCATGACATCCTTCAATTTCTCCTGCCGGTCTTTCTTTGAAATCCTGTTATTCCCTGCCATTTCAAAGCTTCACCCCTGTCTTAGTACTAATAATTAGTACCTAGTCATAAAAACAGTATATAAGATTCCCTTTCAAAAATCAATCTTTTCTTTTGAAAAACATAAAAAAAATAGTAATGCATGCATCACATTACTATCTTTTCAGTTTATCCTATTCAGTTTTAATCACTTCTTTACCTTTATAGTGTCCACAATCGGAACATACTCTATGGGGTAACTTTGTTTCTCCGCAATTCGGGCAATTTACATATCCCGCAGGGGCTAACTTAAAATTTGAAGCTCTTCGCATTTTAGTTTTTGACTTACTGGTTTTACGCTTTGGTACCGCCATGACCTTACACCTCCTTAATCTTCTTTCAACAGGCTCTTCAACTTCGCCAGCCGCGGGTCCACGGCCGGATCACTATCCTCTTTCGGATCCTTTGGTTCGCATTGACACCCTTTTTCATTTAAATCGCCACCGCATGTGTCACAAATACCTTTGCAATTCTTGTCACATAATGGTTTCATCGGAACTTTCATTACTAACTCTTCCAGGATAAGGGCTTCCAGATCAATGATCTCTCCCTCCATGGGGAAAACATCCTCTTCCAGATCCCGCTCATCGGCCACGGCCAAGGTCACAACTTCTCCATCAAGACGGAGATTAAGCTTTGTTTCAAAGGGGTCCAGACAACGACTGCATCGTATTCTCAGTTTCGCTTCGGTCTCAAGATGCAAGAACACACCGTCTTCCGTCAGATAAAAGGTTCCTTTCACCTCCATGGGCTCAAGGATCTCGGTTTGCCGAAAGTCTGATATCGACTTGAGGGCAACGGTGAACTCCACCTCCCGGGCGTCTTTCACCTCTTCTTTCATTTTTCGCACGTTTACTTTCATATTAACCCACCTTTGAATGATGACAAATTTGATTATACAAAGGATATCCCCTATTGTCAAGTACCTTTCTTTGACAGAAAAAAAGGAAATCTTTGAAAAGGCGAAGCCCCCATTTCTTCTGCAGGGCTTCGCCGTATAGTTCATTGTCTGAATCGATTAAACTAAACTTCGTGTCTCTCTTGCAATGGCTAACTCCTCGTTGGTGGGAATCAAAAGAACTTTGGTCCTGGAATCATCGGTTGATACGATGGCTTCTTTTCCACGCACATCGTTTTTCTGATCATCAATTTTGATCCCCAGGAATTCCAGTCCTTTACACATTTCCGCCCGGCTGGTCTTGGAATTTTCTCCGAGTCCTGCTGTGAACACCACTGCATCCAAACCGCCCATTTCAGCAGCGTAGGCACCGATATACTTCTTCACACGTTTGTGATAGACATCAAGGGCAAGTTGAGCTCTTTCATTGCCTTTTTCAGCTTCCTCTTCAATGTCTCTAAAGTCACTGGATACTCCGGAAATTCCAAGTACTCCGGATTTTTTGTTCATCACGTTGTTCAATTCTTTATAATTGAGATTTTCTTTTTCCATCAGGAAAGTCGTAATGGCAGGATCAATATCTCCGCATCGGGTTCCCATCACCAATCCTTCAAGAGGTGTGAATCCCATGGATGTGTCGATGGACTTTCCACCGTCCACTGCAGCAATACTCGCTCCGTTTCCAAGATGACAGGTAACCATCTTTAACTCTTCAACGGGCTTGCCCAGGATTTCCGCAGCCTTCAGTGCTACATATTTATGAGACGTTCCGTGAAAGCCGTACCGTCTGATTTTATACTTTTCATAATACTCATAGGGAAGTGCATAGGTGTAGGAATCGGCAGGCATTGTTTGATGGAATGCAGTATCGAATACCCCGACCATGGGTGTTCCAGGAAGAATTTCCTGACATGCATAGATTCCCATGAGATTCGGAGGATTGTGAAGGGGTGCCAATGCTGAACACTCTTCAAGAGCATCGATGACTTCCTGGTTGATGACAACAGAACCTGAAAACATCTCGCCGGCATGTACCACTCTGTGACCTACTGCTCTGATTTCATCCATTGTCTTGATTGCACCATGATTTTCATCCAAGAGTGCCTCAAGCACCAGTCGAATTGCATCTTTATGGTCCTTCATCGCTTCCTCGATCACAACTTTTCCGTTTCCTTCCGATTCATGCTTTACAAAGGAATGATCAATTCCGATCCGCTCTGCGATGCCCTTCGCCAAAACTGATTCATCTTCCATGTTAATTAACTGATACTTCAGCGATGAGCTTCCACAGTTTAACACTAAAATTTTCATAAAATCCACATCCTCCTCAAATTTCGTTTTTCTATTGTTTACATTGATAAATATTTACCCATTTCCCGCTTAACAGTATTAATCATAATCCATTTGCCGTATTTTATCAAGGAGATTAAAGGATTTTATATGGTTTTTTTTCTTCATATGTTATAATCGTTTCAAAGGTTTTCAGGAGGTGTTCATCGTGAAAGTTTTAGGTCTTGTAACGGAATATAACCCCTTTCATAACGGTCATCATTATCATGTGGAGAAATCCGCAGAACTTTCGGGATGCGACTACACGGTTGCGGTCATGAGCGGTCATTTCCTTCAACGGGGAGAACCCGCTCTTTTTGATAAATGGCTGAGAGGGAAAATGGCAGTGCATGGAGGTGTGGACCTGGTGATTGAAATCCCCACTCCCTATTCCTGCTCCACAGCGGAGTTTTTTGCCTATGGAGCCGTACAGCTCCTCAACGGAACCGGAGTTGTCACCGACCTCGTTTTCGGTTCGGAGGCGGGAAAGATCGACGACCTTCGACTTATCGGTGAACTTTTATCCGATCCTCCCAAATCCCTGGAAAACAGAATTAAGACAGAGATGAAGCATGGTCTGCTCTATCCCGTCGCCCGAAGAATTGCACTTGAAGATCACTTTTCACAGAGTCCCAAAAGGAAAGCCCTGGGGGAACTTCTGAGAAATCCCAATAATATTTTGGGGATCGAATACATGAAAGCCCTTCATCAAACCCGCAGTTCCATCAGGGGTCACACCATACAACGGGTTCAAAGCCGTTACCATGATAAAACCTTTCATGAAAATATTGCCAGTGCAACAGCCATCCGCCATCATATGGAAACGGGCAGCCCTTTGAAGGAGTTGAGATCTGTCGTTCCCGCTACCACCTACACGGCGATTCTCGAGGGAATCGAACTGGGCTTGGGTCCGGTTTCCATCTCTTCCTTCGAACAAATCCTGTTGGCACTGTTAAGAAGAACCACCGGAGAAGAACTTTCACTTTTTTTCGATGTGGAGCAGGGTTTGGAGAACCGTATCCTGAAATCCGCAAATCGCTGCAGCTCAATTGAAGCACTTCTCTCTGAAGTGAAAAGCAAGCGCTACACCTACACACGCCTCCAGCGTATTCTGATGCACGTTCTGCTGGATTTGAAAAAAACCGACTACACTCTTTTTCAAGAGCAGGGTGGACCTCAGTATCTTCGGCTTCTCGCCTTCAATCATAAGGGGCGGGAGCTCTTGAAAATCATGAAAAAAAAGGCGGATCTTCCCGTCATTACAAACTTTGGAAAGTTCACACCCCGCAACGGGGCTCAGAGGCGTATGCTCGAAATTGATGCCCGGAGCTCCCGCTTATATGTTCTTGGAATGCCCAACAAAGAGGCCCTCCACCCAAACTGCGAATACTATGTCACCCCTTATGTTAAAACGAAATAAGATCGAGAAGGTCTATTAAAAAAGGGCCGGACTATTCGTCCATGCCCTTTAATTCTCTTCGATTCTTTTGCAGTGTTCTTAAAAGATCCACCAGATTTTCTTCCACGCCTTCAAGAAGATCATCGGCGTAATCCCGGGCTCCTAGACGCATTTCCTTCGCACTCTCCTGAGCTTGCTGGACGATTTCCTCTCCCCGTTGTTTCGCCATTTTTGCCACTTCGTTTTCATCCACCAGGGAACTGATATGCTTATTTGCTTCCTCAATGATATTTTCCGCATCCTCCTGGGCTTCGGCAAGGATTCTCTGTCGCTCTTCTTTGATCCATTTTGCCTGTTTTACTTCATCAGGCATTTGAAGTCGAATTTCCTTGACAAGCTCCAATACCTCTTCCCTGTCCACCATTGCTTTTTGAGCAAAAGGAATTGAAGAACTCTCTTCAATTAAATCTTCCAACATGTCGAGAAGCCGTAATACTTCCATTGATTGATCCCCCTTTATTGTTTTTCGCTTTTCTGCAGTTTATTGAGTATTCTCTGTTTAACCACTTCAGGGACTAAGCCTTCAATGCAGCCGCCAAAGTGTGCTACTTCCTTAATAATGCTTGAGCTCAGATAGGAATGCTTGTTGCTGGTCATCAGAAAAAGAGTTTCCACTTCTTCAGAAAGCTTTTTATTCATTAATGCCATCTGAAACTCATACTCAAAATCCGATACCGCCCGAAGTCCTTTTATAATTGCATCCGCATTTTTTTCCTTGGCGTAATCAATAAGCAGCCGGAAAAATAATCGATTTCCACATTATCCATTCCCTTAACCGTCTCTTCAATCATTCCCACCCTTTCTTCCACGGTAAACAATGCACTTTTGCTTTGATTATCAAGAACCGCCACAATCAGCTTTTCACAGATTTTCGAACCCCTTTCTATAATATCAAGGTGTCCGTTGGTAATGGGGTCAAAGCTTCCCGGATAGACTCCGATTTTCATGTCTGCACCTCCAGTGATTTGAACCTAGCGGGTATATATCCGAAGGGTTGTATTCCCGTAGGTCCTCTCTTTCCAAAGGGTAATACCCTTTCCCTCCTCAAGGGCTTGTTCCCTTTTATCCTGTTCAACAACAATGATGCCCCCATCAGTGAGAAGATCCCTGCTGATGATTTCATCCACTGCACTCTTAACAAACTCCCGCTCATAAGGGGGATCCAAAAAAATCACGTCAAATTCCACTTTTTTAGTGCTTAAGTGGTCCAGGGCAAGAAGATAATCCATTTGGATCACTGCGGCATGATCATGAAATTTGGTTTTTTTCAGGTTTTCCCTGATTGTTAAAATACTACCCCTATTTTCATCGACGAAACAACAAGATTCAGCGCCTCTGGAGAGGCTTTCAATTCCAAGGGCACCGCTTCCTGCAAAAAGATCAAGAATCCGTCGATCATGGAGATGTTGCTGAATCAGATTAAACATGGATTCCTTTACACGATCGGTTGTGGGTCTTGTCTTTTTTCCCGGAATAGATTTTAAGGGTTGTCCCTTTGCGATTCCTCCAATGACTCTCATAGATCTCTCCTATCCTCCGTAGTTTCTCAAACGCGCCTCAATGAACGTTCGCAGGCTGAGATTTTGAGGGTGAGCCAGCTTCGGGTCCTCTTTCAACACTTCCTTTACGTCCTCCTGGGCTTTTTTTAAAATCTTCCGATGTCGGATAAAATTTCCGATCTTCAAGGAATAGACTCCATGTTGCCGGAGTCCGAAAAATTCTCCCGGCCCCCGAAGCTCCAAATCCTTTTCCGCGATCTTGAATCCGTCCTGACTTTCCTCCATCATCTTCAGACGCTCCAGACTCCGTTCATTTTTCCCGTCATGAATAAGATAACAGGTGGATGCATGTTCACCTCTACCGATCCTTCCCCGCAACTGATGCAATTGAGCCAGGCCGAAGCGTTCGCTGTTCTCAATGACCATGACCGTGGCATTGGGAACATCCACCCCCACTTCGATAACGGTTGTGGAAACAAGAACATTCAGGCGATTTTCCTGAAAATCCTTCATCACTCTATCCTTCTCATTATATGTCATTTTACCATGTAAAAGTCCAATTTTATAGTCTTTTAGCAGATTTTCGGTTAATTCTCCATAGAGCTTACCGCCGCGTTGAGATCCATGGTTTCCGACTCTTCGATCAAGGGGCAGATCACATAGGTCTGTCTTCCCTGATCCAGAGATTTTTTTATTTCTTCGTAAACGGGTTTTCGATTCCCGGACTCCACAAGCCTTGTAGAGATGGATTTTCGTCCCGGGGGAAGCCCTTCTATAGTGGAAACCTCCAGGTCACCGTATAGAATCAGTGCTAAAGTTCTTGGAATCGGTGTTGCGCTCATGACCAGTGTGTGGGGGTTTTTCCCTTTCCCTCCCAGGCTTTTTCGCTGCCGGACACCGAAACGGTGCTGTTCATCGGTAATGACAAAGGCGAGATTTTTAAACTTCACATCTTCTGTGATGAGGGCATGGGTTCCGATGAGAAGATCAATCTCTCCTGATAAAAGGGCTGCCTTGATCTCTTTTTTTTCCTTCGGTCTCATGCTTCCGATCAAAAGACCCACGTTGCAATTCAAAGAGTTCATCATTTTTGTCAGGGTTAAATAGTGTTGTTTTGCCAAAACCTCGGTGGGCACCATAAACCCTGCCTGATAACCGTTTTCCACCGTTGCAGCCAATGCCGCCATGGCAACCGCGGTTTTCCCTGAACCCACATCCCCTTGAATTATTCGATTCATCGGAGTTTTCTTTTTCAAATCCCGAAAAACCTCCTGAATTACTTTTTTCTGATGGTTCGTAAGGGAAAAAGGAAGCCGGTCCAGGAACTCCTCAGATTTATGAAAAACCTTATAGGCGTATCCTTCCTCCTCTTTTACTCTTCCCTTAGCGTAACCGAGTGTTACCATCAAATGGAAGAACTCCTCATAGACCAGTCGATATTTTGCAACCCGCAGTTCCTTTTCCTCCCGGGGATAATGGACTCCCCATAAGGCGGGTGCCCAATACCACAGTTTGTTTTTCTCTATCACTTGACGTGGAAGAGGGTCATACTGCAAATCACTGTTTTCTCTTTCTTTTAATTCATTCAGCACCCAAAAGATAAAGCGCCGAAAATCTTTCTGAGTCAAGGCGTTTCCCAAGGGATAGATTGGGAGAATTTTTTCCTTGATTTCTTCCTCAGCGTCGTAAAAATCGGGATTGATCATCTCCAATCCCCGGGGCCCCGTTTAATCTCGCCGAAGGTAACGACTCTCATCCCTTCCTTCAACCGTTTATGTAAATAGGGCTGATTAAAAAAGGTCAACAGGATTCTTCCTGTGGAATCTTCTCCGATGACCTGGGTAAATCCTTTAACTTTTCCATATCGTCCTTTTTTTTTCAGCGGAATAATACTAAGGGATATGGACACTTTATCTCCCTCTTCCACCAGAGAGAGTGTTTTAATGGTTCTTCTGTCCTCATAGGAACGGGGAAAGTGGTAGAGAAGATCACCTAGTGATCGGATCCCCATTTTCTCCAGGGATTCTTTTTTCTTCGGTCCCACCCCCTGGACCACATCCACCGATTCATCAAGAAAGTCCATGGGTTTCTCCCCCCTTCTCGGATTTTTAGACGATGAAAAAGAATAAGAAACAGTTTAACTGTTTCTTATTCAACAGAAAGCAGATAATAATAGAGAGGTTGGCCTCCATAATACATTTCCACTTCACACTCATCAAAACGCTTTTCAATCTTTTCCTTCAATTTGTTTGCTGCTTTTTCCTCAATTTCATCACCATAGAATAGAGTGATGATCTCATGGTCCTCATTCACCAGATTCTCCAGTAGCTCAAGAGCTACCTTTTCAACATTCTTCCCTACGGATTGAATCTTGCCGTCACCGAGACCTAAGATATTCCCCTTTTTAATCTTCTTATGATTGACCACGGTATCCCGGACTGCATAGGTTACCTGTCCCGTTGAGAGCTCCTCCATCATTTCCGTCATTTCCGTCAGGTTCTCTTCCGGGCTGTTCCCGGGGTTGAAACCGATCATTGCGGCAATCCCCTGAGGAACGGTTTTAGTCGGTACCACAAGAACATTTTTCTTCGCCAGTTCCCGTGCTTGGTTGGCTGCCATGATAATGTTGCTGTTATTGGGAAGAATAAAAATGTTCTTGGCATTGACCTCATCAATGGCCTTCATGAAATCCTCCGTGCTGGGGTTCATGGTCTGTCCGCCTTTAATCACGTAATCCACATTGAAGTCCTTGAAGATTTTTTCAATTCCGTCCCCCATGGATACGGTGATGAACCCGTAATCCTTTTCCTTGTCTTCTTTTTTCGAGAGCTTTCTGCTATCAAGCTGCATTCGCATATTATCGATTTTAATGTCTGACAGGGATCCCAGTTCCATGGCCTTTTCCATGACCTTCCCCGGATTATTGGTATGAATATGAACTTTGATGAGTTTTTCATTTCCCACCACCAGAAGGGAATCTCCCTCGTCCTTAATTTCTTCCCGGAAGTCTTCAGGCTCGTTTCCCTCTCCATGAATGATAAATTCTGTACAGTAACCGAACTCAAGCTCTCCCGACACATTCATTTCATGAACGTGCTCCACCGTACGGTTGATAATGTCAAAGTCCTCACTTGAAGGGGTTTCTCCCCGTAGAGCTCCTAAAATACCAAGGTAAATGTAGATCAATCCCTTTCCTCCGGAATCAACTACACCGGCTTCCTTAAGCACATCCAACATATCAGGGGTCCGCTGCAAGGTGTTTTCCGCTTGATAGATGACTTTTTCAAGAAAATCCTCTATATCTTTTTCCTTCTTCGCAAGCTTCACTGCGTACTCCGCACTTTCCCTTGCGACGGTAAGAATTGTTCCCTCCACCGGCTTCATTACTGCTTTATATGCGGTATCAGAGCCCATTTTCAAGGCCTCTGCCAGATCAGCGGTGGTCAATGTCTCTTTTCCCTTGACTCCTTTTGCAAATCCCCGAAGCAACTGGGAAAGGATTACTCCTGAATTTCCCCGGGCTCCCATTAAGGAGCCGTTGGCTGCCGCATCGGCGATTTCTTCTACGGATTCTCCCTTTAATGCCTTTACCTCACGGATGGCGGATTGCATGGTCAGGGACATATTTGTTCCCGTATCTCCGTCAGGGACAGGGAAAACATTCAGTTCATCCACAATCCCTTTATTTTTTTCAAGTGCCTGTCCACCGGACAATATCATATCTTTCAACAATGGACCAGTTATCTGTTCGGTTGCCACACTGATCCCTCCTTCCTATTTTTCTACTCGGATTCCCTGTACGTGAATATTCACTTTGTCGACTTTCATTCCCGTCAGGTTTTCAATATTGTATTTTACTTTCTCAATGATATTATTGGCGACAACAGAAATTTTCGTTCCGAACTCTACAATAATAAACAAATCGATGGTGATCAGATTATCCTTCGTGGTGATTTTAACACCCTTTCCTGAATGCTCCCTTTTCAGTAATTCAGCAAATCCTCCGGCAGCAGACTTTGCAGCCATACCCACCAGACCGTAGCACTCCATGGCAGCATTTCCCGCAATCGTAGCCAGTACTTGATCATCAATCACGATTCACCATATTGGCTCATAATTTTTCCAGACATGCGTAAACCTCCTTCTTTTTTATGCATACCGATCCTTCTCTATTTTTCTACTCATCATGTTTTCTGATCTCTATGCAAGTGGTCTATTCTTTATTTTATAATAAGGACACCAATAGTGCAACATGGGAAAAAATTTTCCTTCCCCGGGCTTTAATGAATGGAGGATGCTTCCTCGTTCAATTCTTTAAAAGAAAAAGCTTGCCAAACCCTGTTTCATATGATAACATTATAGTGTTTTAAAGGTTTAGACAACCCTTGGAGGAGGTGTATATAATGGCTAAGGTTTGTGCAGTTTGCAATAAAGGAGTTGTATCAGGACATAGAGTAAGCCACGCTGTTAATCACAACAAGAGAAAATGGGCGCCGAACTTGCGAAGAGTAAAGGCAATCATCGACGGTTCACCCAGAAGGATTCGGGTGTGTACGCGATGCCTACGATCCGGTAGAGTGCAGCGGGCATTATAATCTTTATAAGTCAAGAGTGCAAAAAAGCCTTCTATCACTTATAGCAGGCTTTTTGAAATCCTTATTGTACCCGATGTTTCAAAGAAGAATTACCCGGTAGGTCTACCCGTCGGTTTTTTTTGCACTTTTTCAAGGAAGTTACTCCCATGCCAGAATGAAAAACCCTATGCCTTTTTCGATACATACCTTTGCGTTCTCTTCAACGATACGATTGCTGATTCCTTTGGAATCTCCACGGATCAGCGTGCCCTCCTGTAAAGGGTACTCAAACCCTTCCAGGGTTATACCCTCAAGCTTTTCTGAGATTGGTATGATCGACGCGATTGTATTCTTCTGATGTTGAATATTCAGTGATCCTTCAATAAGTGATATCATATTCTGTGGATTCATGATGATAAGTGACTCAACAGAGTTTCGATACTTCTCCAAAAGATAGAGATTCCCCAAAGTATGATCCATTCGGGTACCAAGGGCACCCAAAATAATGATTTCTTCCGGCTGATAACTTAACGCGTAATCGATGGCAATATCGGTATCGGTCACATCCTTTTTTGGGGGAAAATGCTCTTCACTGATTTTCTTCTTTCGAATCCACTCCATGGACTCCTGATCAATGGAGTCAAAATCTCCCAGAATACAATCCGGATAAACGTCAATGTTCATTAAGTGTTTTGCAGCACCGTCAGCACACAAAAGGATGTCTGCAGATTCCACCTGCTTCTTCAACCACTGATAATCATCAATCTGCCCATTGGTAACGATTACACATTTCATTTTGATCCTCCGCCTTCACCGGCCACCCTGAGGTCATGAACTGCTTGATGGATATTCTCTTTATTGAAAATAGCTGATCCTGCTACAATAATCTCCCCGCCGGCTTTTACGACTTCACGCACATTTTCCGGCTTAATTCCGCCATCCACCTGGATGGAGACTTCCGGGTTGATTTTAAGGATCATCTCTTTCATTTTCCGGATTTTTTTCGTCATTTCAGGAATATACTTCTGTCCTCCAAATCCTGGATTCACAGACATAATCAAAACCATGTCCACATCGGGGAGAATGTATTCCAACGTTTCTACCGGTGTGGCAGGATTCAGGGATGCCCCCGCTTTTATTCCATGATTCCTGATCATCTGAATTCCCCGATGCAGATGGGGAGTCGCTTCCTGATGAATTGTAATGATGTCTGCACCGCTTTTTGCAAACTCATCAATGTATTTCTCCGGGTTTTCGATCATCAAGTGAACATCAAAAATCATATCCACTTTTCCCTTCAGAGCTTTTACCACTAATGGTCCGATGGTGATGTTGGGCACAAAGTGACCGTCCATGACATCAATATGAAGATATTCACAACCCGCCTTTTCCACTTCCCTGACATCCCTCAGGAGATTTCCGAAATCCGCTGATAAAATGGATGGTGCAATTTTCATTACATTCCACTCCTTTTCCAAGGTTTTGTCTCATAGTTCATCATAAAATGCTCATAATGTTCATAGCGTTTTTTTGCAATCCGTCCTTCTTTTACCGCTTTTTTCACACCGCAGTTTGGCTCTTTTAAATGGAGACAGGACAGAAATTTACACTCCTCCATCGGTTCTAAAAAATCCCGGAAGGTAAAACGCAGGTCTTCTCTGGGAATCTCATCAATATCAAGATGACCAAAACCCGGTGTATCCGCCACCCAGCCGTCTTCCCAGATCTCCATCAGTTCCGTATGCCTCGTGGTATGTTTTCCCCGCTGGATTCTCTCGCTAACCTCTCCGGTTTTCAGGGAAAGTCCAGGCTTGATTGCATTCAGCAGACTGGATTTTCCCACTCCCGATGGTCCTGCAAATACCGATACCTTTCCCTTCAGCTCCCGGGATAAATCTTCAATTCCCATCGCTTTTTTTTGTGCTGGTCAATACAATGGGGTAGCCCACCGGTTCATAAATCTTCTTCATCTCAACAATCAGAAGATCCTCCTTTTCCAAAAGATCCGCCTTGTTAAGACAGAGAACAACGGAAAGTCCTTGCCGTTCCCCCAAAGAGATAATCTTATCGGTCAGCATGAGTGATGGACTGGGGTTTTTGGAGGAAAGAACGATAATCACCTGATCCACATTGACGATTTCAGGCCGTAGCAGCTGATTTTTTCGGGGAAGCACCTTCTCAACGATACCTTCCTTCTTATCTCCCTCTTTCACGGAGATCTCCACCATATCCCCCACAAGGGGTCTTATTTTCTCTTTTCGAAGAATTCCTCTTCCCTTACACTCGTAAAGCCCCTTTTCGGTTTTCACATAGAAAAATCCGCTGATGGCTTTGATGATCTTCCCTTTTTCCATCCTTTACCCCCCACTAAAATTCAAGTTTCACCTCATCATAAAAGGCACCGTCAATTTCCACATCAAAGATTTTTTCACCTGAGCCTTCCTCTGCAGTAAAGGGAATACGAACGATGCTGACATCTTCAGTATCATACTCTTCCCTGTGAATTCTTCTCTGATTCGTCGCAGAAATGACCTCAAACACTTCAACTACAACAACGCCCTCAAACTCAGCCAGAGAAATTTCAATCTCCTTCGTTATTTCCTCAGGCACCACTTCTTCCTCTTCGGGACCCAGACTCAAGACAAAATCCACGATTTCGTCGGCTTCCACTTCTGATTCTCCGGGGATGCTTTGACTGATGACTCTTCCCATGGGAACTTCTTCATGATTCTCCTCGGTGATTTCTCCAGGAATCAAACCGATGGAACGAATAATTCTCTCGGCTTCGATACGGGTCAAACCGCTTAAATCAGGCATCAGCGTTGGCATTCCTTCACTGACGACAATATCGATGGCTGAGCCGTTACGCACTTCCTCCCGGAAATCAGGACTTTGCGAGAGGATAACCCCTTCAGGAAAATCACTTTCCTCATAGGTCACTTCTCCGAGGATCAATCCCGCTTCCCGCAGAATCAATTCTGCATCCATCAATTTCTCCCGAACGAGGTTTGGAACAAGGACCATTTCAGGACCAATGCTTACCTGGAGCTCCACAGTGCTTTCCGCCAGGACCATTCTTCCGGTTCCCGGCCGTTGGGAAACCACAATATTTTCAGGAACTTCAGGGTGATAGATTTCGCTTATCTCATAGAGAAGATTATTCGTCTCAAGAGTTTCAATCGCTTCCTCCAGCTCCATTCCGATAACTTCAGGAACTTCAACTTCCTCCACTCCCCCAAGAAGACCTCTGACATAGGCATACCCCAGTCCAAATCCTCCACCAATGATAATGATCACAGCAAGGACAATGGCAATAATTGAAGCTTTGGAGGGTCCTTCCTTCTTTTTCCCTTCTTCTCTTCTTGCCTTTTTTACCTTTGTGTGATAGGGCTTTTCCTCATTTTTTCCCATCACCTGTGTGGAGGCGTCGTGGGGATTCATTCTGGCATGAAGTCCCTGCAGATCCTTCCCTTCCTCTTCCATACTGACCAGATCCTGTATGAGAGACTCAGCATTCTGATACCGCATGGATTGCTCTTTTTCCAAAAGTTTTAAAATGATCGCTTCCAATTCTTCACTAATATTTTCATTATAATCCCGCGGGGGGACCGGTTGCTGTTGAGAATGCTTCAAAGCAATGGCAATCGGTGTTTTGGCATTAAAGGGGACCCTTCCAGTTACCATTTGATACATTACAATTCCCAGAGAATACAGATCGGATTTTTCATCAACATATCCTCCCCGACCCTGTTCAGGGGAGAAATAATGCACAGATCCCACAATACTTCCTGTATTCGTCAATGTTGAAGAGGTGGTCGCAAGAGCGATGCCGAAATCCGTCACCTTTGCCATGATCCTGCCGTCCTCTTCTTTCTTAATCAGGATGTTATGAGGCTTGATATCTCTATGAATAATCCCGTTAAGATGGGCGTGCTTCAATCCTTTTGCAATTTGCTTTCCGATGTTCAGAGCTTGACGTTCACCGAGGCTTCCTCTTTCTTCAATGTAGTCTTTTAGTGTGACTCCTTCAATGTATTCCATCACAATATAAAAGGTGTCTTCCCATTGGCCTACATCATAGACGTTGACAATATTCGGATGGGAAAGACTGGCTGCAGCCTGGGATTCCCGTTTAAACTTTCGTACCAGGTCCTCATCTCCGTAAACTCCGGCCGTAAAACCTTTATTCCCACATAACGGTTAAGAAGACGGCATTTGGCCTTGTAGACCACTGCCATTCCACCGATCCCGACTTTTTCAATGATTTCGTAACGATCTCCTAATATTTTACCGATCATCGCTCTCGTCCCCCCTTACTTCCCCATGGAAGACAAGAACGGTAATGTTGTCCTGTCCTCCCCGTTCATTGGCAAGCTTCACCAATTCTTCTGCGAGGGTTTCCGGATCTTTCTCTTCTCTGAGAAATCTTCCTATTTCCTCCTGGGATACATAATTGGTCAAACCGTCAGTACAAAGAATCAATCGATGATCTTCCCGGAAAGAAAAAGATACCGAAAAGATGTCATACTGGTTTTCTTCAGCAGTCCCTAAGGCCCGCGTGATGATATTCCGCTTCGGATGGACCAAAGCCTCTTCCTCCGTAATCTCTCCCTTTCGTACCATTTCCTCGACAAGGGAGTGATCCTTCGTCAGTTGCTGCAATTCTGTGCCGTCATAAAGATATGCCCTGGAGTCTCCGATATGACCGATAATCACCTGTTTTTCATCCTTCACGGGGATACAGGCGGTCAAGGTTGTTCCCATCCCGTTATAGTCTTCATCCTCAAGGGACATATCAAAAAGGGTTTTATTGGCAGTGGTCATACCCTGGTAGAGAATACCCTCCACTTCCCTTACAGAAAGGTCCTCTGCGAGATACTTCTCCAGATGGTCTGTTAGCGCCTCCACTGCATAATGGCTTGCTGTTGAACCTGCCTTATGTCCGCCCATACCGTCAGCCACAATATAGTAACAGGGCTTCCCATTGGAGTATGAGTAGGCATCTTCATTTTTCTTACGAACCTTCCCGATATGGGATTTTCCAATTCCTTTCATTTTTGAACCTCCCAAAAATCATGATTGATGTTGATTTCGCAATTGACCGCAGGCTGCATCGATATCCTGTCCCAGTTCTCTTCGAACCGTCACCGGGATTCGATGTTTTTCTAGAATCTGCTCAAAAGCTTTAATTCTTTTTTCATAGGGTTTTTCGAAACTCCCCTGATCGATAGGATTAACGGGGATCAGGTTCACATGACACAGCATACCTTTTAATCGCTTTGCCAGTGCCTCTGCATCCTCCCGTTGGTCATTAAAGTCCTTTACCAAGCATATTCGAAGGTAATGCGCCGATTGGTGCTTTTTATATATTCCCTGCATGCCCGGAGCACTTCCTCGATGGTATATTTCTTTGCAATAGGCATGATCTCCCGTCTCTTTTCATCTGAGGGAGCGTGAAGTGAAATCGCCAGATTGATGGGGATTGCCAACTCTCCCAGTTGACGAATTTCCGGAACGAGACCGCATGTGGAGAGGGTCACTTTCCGATAACTGATGTTCAGCCCCTTCTTATGGTTCACATTCTCTAAAAACCTGTGAACCTGATCAAAATTATGAAGAGGTTCTCCAATTCCCATCAAGACCACGTTGGAAATGGTAATTCCTTTATCCCGGTTTACCAAATGAATCTGATCGATCATTTCCCCCGCAGTCAGGTGCCTAATGAGTCCTCCCCTGGTGGATGCGCAAAATTTACAGCCCATGGCGCATCCAACCTGTGTAGAGATGCAAAGACTGTATCCGTGCCGATACTTCATCAATACCGCTTCGATCCGGTTTCCGTCCTCCAAATCAAAAAGATATTTAACGGTCTCATCCATGGATGACTGAAACCGTTTATAGATCCTTAACTCCGCGACCTTCATCTGTTTTTTCAGATCGTCCCTTAAACTTTTGGAAAGGATGGTCATTTCATCGATAGACTTGTGTCCTTTTTGAACCCATTCAAAAACCTGGGAACCCCGAAACTTCTTCTCTCCCATCTTTTGAAACCAATCCTGTAATTCTCCCTCTGTCAGAGAAAGCAAGTCCGCTTTTTCCTTAGACATGTCCACCCTCCTTCCTGCATATTCAATATTGTACTATATCAATGTTCGATTATCCATTTTTTTTAAAACAGCGGATGTAAAACCCGTCCATCCCATGCCGGGGAGGTAAAAGAAGAATTTCTCCCTTTTCGGTAAATCCGTCACTCGGTACAATGCCCGCAAGATCTTCCCGTTTTCTAAGATCAACACTTTGAAAATCCGGATTTTCATTTAGAAACCGTTCCGTCAGAGCCTGGTTCTCCTCCTTCAAAATCGTACATGTGCTGTAGATGAGAAATCCGCCTTTTTTTACATAGCTCCCTCCATTGTTAAGAATCCGGATCTGAGTTTTCGGAAGCTCCTCCAAATGTTTTTTCTCCAACCGATACTTGATTTCCGGCTTCCTTCCGATTACTCCCACTCCGCTGCAGGGAGCATCCACAAGAACATGATCCGCGATCTCTTCCGATTTGGGGTCAAAGAGTAAGCCGTTATGGATCTCACCATGAATAATATCAAGCCCGTGAAGTTCCTGTCGTTTTTTTATAAGTTCCACTTTATGGGAGAAGACATCTCTGGCAATAATTCGCCCCTGATTCTTCATTTTCTCTCCCATATGAAGAGTTTTCCCTCCGGGAGCTGCACAAAGATCCATCACATACTGTCCCGGAATCGGATCAAGAACGTAGGCGACCAGCATGGAGCTTAAATCCTGAATCATGGCTTTCCCCTCTTTAATTCCCGGAATTTCAGCCAGATCAAATGCGCCTCGAAGCTCAATAGCCTCTTCAAACCCTTCCACCGGGAGTCCTTCAATTCCAAGATTCTTAAGTTCTTCAATCATCACATCCCGGTTCCCCTTTAAGGAGTTCACCCTGAGATAGAGCTTCGGCTTTTCCATATGATTGGCAAAAAGCTCTTCCAGAAAATCCGGAGAATATTCTTCAAGAAGGGTCTTTACAAGCCAATCCGGGTAGGAATAATGAATCGATAAGTATTTTACCGTTCCCGCGGACCGATCCGGCCACTCTATTTCTCCCTTTTCTCTTGCAATGGTGCGAAGAACCCCATTAATAAACTTCTCCGACCGTTTACTGACTACTTTAGCCAACTTTACCGCTTCATTAATCACTGCATAATCCGGAACCCGGTCCAGAAATAGAAGCTGATAGGCACTCATCTGTAAGATTACCCGGGTATTATCGTCCATTTTACGAATCTTGATCTTCGAGAACTGACCGATGACGTAATTTACTGTTAATAATCGCTCTATGGTTCCGTAAACAATCTCAACAAAAAGATTTTTATCCTTTTCCGACATTTCTCCCTTCGATAATTCCTCTGCTGTGGCCAGATTTGAATAAGCCCCTTCGATCAGAACCTTTCGAATGACCCGAAAGGCGGATTTCCTTGGATTCATGCTCTTCAACCTCCTGTATTCCTGATTTGCTCCTGCTGATGCTTCAGTCTTTCATTATCCCTATGTATAAAAGAAAAGGCGATTCCTCGCCTTTTCTTATCGTCGGTTTCGTATCATAATTAACCGCAGCAATTGCAGAACTGCCGCAGCCATTGCCGCAACATAAGTCAGAGCCGCTGCATTCAGCACTTTTTTCGCACCGGGCAACTCGGATTCTTCCACGTAGCCGTAATCACCAAGAAGTGCTATCGCCCTTGTGCTTGCATTAAACTCTACCGGCAGAGTTACAACTTGGAAAAGAACTGCCGCTGCAAAAAGGAGAATTCCCAGGTCCAGCAGATCAACACCAAACAACTGAATTTGAAAGAAAAGTCCTCCGAAAATAAAAATCCAGGCGGTCTTCGAACCGAAGCTGGCAATCGGCAGAACAAAGTTGTTTCGAATGACCAGAGGCACATAGCCTCCCGCATGCTGCAATGCATGTCCCACTTCATGGGCGGCAACTGCAACAGATGCCATGGAACGGCCCTGATGCACCTCCGGTGAAAGACGGACAACTCTCTTTCTCGGATCATAATGATCACTTAAACTTCCACTGGATCGTTCGACTGCAATATCACGAAGTCCGTTTCGATCTAATATATCCCTTGCCACATCATAACCCGAGTATCCTCTTTTCGACGGCACCCTCAGGTATTTTTTAAAGGTCGATTTCACCTTGCTTTGGGCATACAAAGTAAAAAGAATCGCTGGAATCAATAACCACATTGACTGCAAATCATAAATCGGCATCATCTCTATCACTCCTCATTTTCTCCATGATCGAGGAAGTGGCGAATGCTTTTTTCCACCTCTTCGATATCCATTTCTGTATTAATACACGGTCCTTCCGGACGTCGATTCACCACTGCCAGTACCGGAATTCCCCGCACATCCTGTAATCCGCTGATCAAATCCCTTTCACAGGCTACTGCGACAATTGCCTTGGGCTTAAGCTCCCTGATTTTTCTTCTGGCCAAAGTTCCACCAGTGGCAATAGCCAGTTTTATCCCGTACTTTTCAACAAGAAATAAAAGATCGTCCACATTGCATTTCCCACATCGTTGGCACAGTTCAGGGTTTTGAGTGACCCGTAAACCACAGGTGGATTTTTGCAGACAATGGGGTGTTAAAATCATCACATCGGAGGCCATAAAACGAAAATCCTCACTTAAGATTAAATGATTATTTACTTTTGCGTAGGCATTTCGGATGAGATTTTTATCATATCCCAGAGGTTTTCCCACCCGGGTCAAGAATGGGTAGAGGACTCTTAGGGATACTTCCACGGGTTTAATCAGAGATGGCAATACTCTACGATCAATTCTGAGCATCATTATAGCATAAATCATCAAAAAAGTTAATGTAAGCAGACCTGCAATGCTTAGAATAAGCAACCATGGAAGAACTATCAGAAAAATAGATGCCTCCGCATTTCTAAGCCACACTCCCATGCTAATAATAAGGACTCCCAGAATGATCAGCAAGCCCAACAGTCCCATAGTTTTTTTCAGACTTCCCGCAAAATTATCCATCGAAATCACCCAGAATGCGATCCTTTTCAATCGTGTTTCCTGCTAAGTATTCCTTCACACTCATGGCTTTTTTCCCACTCATCTGAAGAGATGTAATACGAAGAACTCCGCTGCCGGTTTCAACCAGGATCTTCGGGAGAAACTTCGACGATTTTTCCCGGTGTGCCCCTTCTGTTTCCTTCCTTCACTTCGGTTTTCAGCACCTTCATCCGTTGTCCCCTATAAGTGGTTTCCGCTTTTGGAAAGGGGTTTAATCCTCTTACCAGGTTGTGGATTTCATCGGCTCTCCGCTTCCAGTCAATGGCTTCAGTCTCCTTGGAGATTTTCGGTGCATAGCTGGAATCCCCCTCCTTTTGGGGAGTTTTTACAACGGCTCCCTTCTGAATGTCTTTTAAGGTCTTAATCAATGTCTCGGCTCCAAGCAGGGAAAGACGGTCATGAAGCTCACCCAGTGTTTCATTTTTCCCGATTTCTATTTCCCTTTTCATCAACATATCACCGGTATCCAGCCCTGCATCCATCTGCATGGTCGTGATTCCTGTGGTGGTTTCTCCGTTGATAAGGGCCCAGTGAATCGGGGCCGCTCCCCGATACTTCGGTAATAAGGAAGCGTGAACATTTATAGCTCCGTATCGGGGAATTGAGAGATGCTCCTCGGTCAGAATCTGACCATAGGCCACCACCACAAAAACCTCCGCCTTCAGGGTTTTAAGATGCTCTGCGACCTCTTTTTCTCTTAAGGATTCCGGTTGAACCACTTTAAGTCCGTGCTTTAGGGCCAACTCCTTCACAGGAGGAGCCTGTACTTTTTTTCCCCGTCCCTTTCTCCGGTCCGGCTGGGTATATACCTCCAGAATTTGAAATTCTTCCTCCTCAATGAGAGCCTTCAGAGTCGGGCATGCAAATTCCGGTGTTCCCATAAAAACGACTTTCATCTTCTCACCCACTTTACTCTTCCTCTTCGACGATAAGATCGGTAAACAGTACGCCGTTTAAATGATCAATTTCGTGACACAGAGCTCTGGCCATAAGATCTTCTCCTTGAATTCTTATCTTCTCACCCTTTCGGTTAAGTCCTGCAACAGTGATTTTCCGTGGACGGCATACGTCCCCGTTTTTTCCGGGCAAGCTTAAGCATCCCTCTTCTCCGATCTGTTCTCCCTCTTCTTCCACAATTTCCGGGTTGATAACCTCAAAAAGACCGTAACCGATATCCACCACAATCACTCTTTTCAAAACCCCGACCTGGGGTGCTGCAAGACCTACGCCCTCTGCATCGTACATCGTGTCCGCCATATCATCCAAGAGGGTTAAAACCCTCTCATCAATCTCCATGACCACCTTGGATTTTTTCCGAAGGATGGGGTCCTCGTCCTTTCTTATATTCCTAATTGCCATTCCTTTTCCTCCTTACATCAAATGGTAGGGGTTAAAATCAATACTGAGATGTACCTCCTGGGGTACATATTTATTCCTTTTATTAATACAAACATATTTTATCACTTTTTTCAATAAGCTTTTGGAAACACCTACGTCCTTAAGCATTAAACGGTAGCGGTAATTTCGGTTAATCTTTGAGATCACCGATGGATTCGGACCCAAAACCACTTCATCCACATCCAATTTCTCGTTTTCACTCTTTAAAATATACTGAATAACTTCCGCCACACGGTTAGCCGTTTCAGCAACCACTGATTCCTCATTTCCCATAAAGTTGATCATAAAAAGCTCCTTGAAGGAGGGTAGTTAAATAACTCCCTCATCATAATCTCCTGCCGGTAGAAGGTCTCATAGTTTTGTTCCAGAGCAGCCCGGATACTGTAATGATCAGGTTTATAGGTTTGCAGAATCACTTCTCCCTGTTCGGTCCCTCTTCCAGCTCTTCCCGATACCTGGGTCAGCAATTGAAACGTGCGCTCCGATGCACGAAAATCCGGAAGATGAAGGCTGTTGTCTCCGGAGAGGATCCCAACCAAAGTGACATTGGGAAAATCCAAACCCTTTGCAATCATCTGGGTTCCAATAAGAATCTCCACTTCCCGGGATTGAAAGGCTTCCAGGATTTTTTCATGGCTCCCCTGTTCATTCAGGGCATCCGTATCCAATCGCCCGATTTTCGCTTTGGGGAAGCTCCCTTGAATACTCTCCTCAAGACGTTGAGTTCCGGAACCCACTTTCCTCATTTTTTCATTTTCACACTCGGGACACACCTCAATGGGATGGGATTTTTTCCCGCAGTAATGGCACATGACCTGATGATTTTTTCGATGATAAGTCATTGTGACATCACAGTTTCCACAGGTTTGAACATATCCACACTTTCTACATGTGATATAGCTGGCATATCCCCGGCGATTTAAGAATAAAATCACCTGTTCGTTTTTCTCCAGGCGATCATGTATTTTCTCTTTTAGAACGGCAGAGAGCATATCCCTGTTCCCCCGGTTCAGTTCTTCCTTCATATCCACCAGTTTCACCTTTGGCAGCTGATGCATGGTGGGTCTTTTCTTCAGGGTGATTCGAAACAATTCTCCCTTTTCCGCTTTATAATAACTTTCCATGGAAGGGGTTGCCGAACCTAATAGCAGCAGAGCGCCTTCCTGTTTTGATCGGTATTCTGCAATTTCTCTGGCATGATACTTCGGACTTTGCTCCGACTTATAGGTGGTCTCATGCTCCTCATCCAGGATAATCAGACCCAGGTTTTTCAGGGGTGCAAAAATAGCCGACCGTGCTCCGATCACAATTCTTGCAGTTCCTTCCTCCACCTTTTTCCATTGTCCATAGCGCTGTTTCATCGACAATGAACTGTGGAACAGCGCAACCTGCTTTCCGAAACGTTCCGTAAACCTTCCAAGCATCTGTGGTGTAAGGGATATTTCAGGAACAAGCAAAATCCCTGTTTTGCCCTTCTCTACAACCTCGCCCATCAAATCCAGATAGATTTCCGTTTTTCCGCTGCCCGTAATTCCATGAAGGAGATACGACCGGGGGGCGTTCCCTTCTTTCAGCCCCTTTCGTAAATGCACAAGAGCATTCTGTTGTTCCTCGCTCAACATCAGTTGAGGTTCTATTTCCTCAGGATCAGACATGAGCTCAGGAAAGGGTGTGCTGACTTTTATAACTCCGATGAGACCTTTTTTCTCCAAAGTTTTTACTGACCCAATCCCTACCTCTAAATCCTTTTCCATCCTTTTCCATTGAGATTTCCCCCGTTCCTCCAGATATTGAAGAATTTTTTTTTGGGCGGTAGCTTGACCGGGCAACAGCTGAATTTCTCCTTGGATCCCCGCTTTTGGAACTCTTAACTCAACCCAGGTTTCTTCAGGCTCTTTCACCTTCCCATAGGCTTTTGGGGGGCCCACTGAATGGATCGCTTCAATCAATCGGCAGGCATACTCTTTTCTCATCCAGAGAATCAGCCGGATTTGCTCTTTAGAGAAGGGTGGTACCTTCCGGACCACCCCGTTGATCTTTTTCAACCGGTATTTCGGCTTTTCCGTCTCTGTAACTGCCAGAACGTAACCCCGATGTTTTCGATTACCCTGTCCAAAGGGAACTTCGACAACTGAACCTTCCATGACTTCATCCTCTATTGATTCAGGGATTGCATAGTCATAGGCCCGGTCAATCTGATGGGTATTTTGATCAATTACGATTTTGGCAATCCTCACATAAGTCCCTCCTAAATCCCCTTGGTTTTCCGTTCAATCATTATGCGGTCGAGAATTTCCTGGGCAATGACCTCTTTTTTTAATGTTTCGCTGGAGGTCATTTCACCGTTTTTATGAATATAATGGACTCTATTCGTATCATGGGCAAAACCTGCGCCCTCTTCAGTCACGTCATTGGCCACAAGAAAGTCCAGGTTTTTCCGTTTTAGTTTATCCTTCCCATACTCCAATACATTATGGGTTTCCGCTGCAAATCCCACATGAATTTTATTTGCACCCTTTCGTTTCCCCAGCTCTAGGAGAATGTCCGGATTTCGAATCAGGGTCAGCTCAATTTCCTCATTCCGCTCCCCTTTTTTCATCTTCTCTTTTGCTATTTCCTTCGGGCGATAATCAGATACTGCAGCGGTTTTCACCAGAACATCAATTTCATCATACAGTCTCATTGCTTCATCGTACATTTCCACAGCAGTCTCAACCCGGATAAGTTCCACACCGAATGGCACTTCCAAAGTGCTGGGTCCTGAGAGTAGAATCACTTTAGCTCCCCGATTTACTGCTGCCCTTGCCACTTCATATCCCATCTTTCCCGTTGAATGATTGCTTAAGAACCGTACGGGATCAATAATCTCTCGCGTAGGACCGGCGGTGACCAGAAAGGTGAGACCTTCCAGGTCTTTCTCCGGTTCTTCACTATTTCTTGTCAGAATTTCCTTCACTTTCTCCACAATGATTTCAACATCCTGCAATTTTCCTTTTCCCTCGTCACCACATGCAAGAATTCCACCCTTAGGATCTACAAAATGATACCCCAGTTTTTCCAATGTTTTCAGGTTTTTTTGCACCACCGGATTTTCATACATTTTTGTATTCATGGCGGGGGCAAAAACCACCGGCTTGTCGGATGCCATAATCGTTGTGGAGAGCATATCATCCGCAATCCCGTTGGCAACCTTTCCCATAAGATTTGCTGTTGCGGGAGCAACCAAAATCAAATCCGACTTTTGGGCAAGTGAAATATGCTCCATATCCCAGTATTTGGGACTTTCAAACATATTCACAATGACGGAGTTTCCTGTTAAAGATTGAAACGTATAGGGGGTGACGAACTCAGTGGCGGATCGGGTCATGATCACATCAATTGATGCTCCTAACTTTTTCAGTTGACTGATAATCTCACAGGCCTTATATGCTGCAATTCCTCCGGTGACTCCCAGTACCACGTTTTTCCCTTTTAATTTCATCTTATCACCTACTCTTCTTCAATGACGGTATAGTGGATTTTTCCTTCCATGATTTCTCTGGTTGCTATAGATACCGATTTCTCGTTGCTCTCTGTATCAATTGTTGGAATCGCACCTACATTCAGTTCCCGTGCTCTCTTTGCTGCAAGAATAACCAGTGTATATTTGCTTCCGACCTTTTTTACCAAATCATTGACTGATGGGTTTAACATGGCTTTCACTCCTCATTTTATGTTTCTTGTTATCGCATTCGACGTATTACAAATATTGGTGAATTATTTCCTGATAATTCCGGTTCGTCTTCAATTTTTCAGATCGCAGAATTGCTTCAACATCCCTTGTAGCACGATCCACATCATCATTTACAACTCCATAATGATATTCATGGATCCGCTGAATTTCTTCCTTTGCACAATCAAGCCGCTTTTTTATGTCCGCTTCTGTTTCTGTGCCCCGTCCTTTGATTCTGCTTTTGAGATCCTCCAGTTTCGGGGGCAGAATAAAAATCAACACACCTTCCGGGAACTGCTCCTTTACTTGAAGAGCTCCTTCCGTATCGATTTCCAAAAGAACGTCCTCTCCTTTTTCCAACCGTTTAAGCACATTCTTTTTCGGAGTCCCGTAATAATTGTCGTAGACCCGGGCATACTCAAGAAACTCCTCCCGTTGGATTCGGAACTCAAATGTCTCCTTCGAAAGAAAGTAGTAGTTGATTCCATCCTCTTCTCCCTTTCTGGGGTTTCTTGTAGTGGCTGAAACCGACACATGGATTTTTGGACGTTTTTCAATCAGTGCTCTACAGATTGTTCCCTTTCCCGCCCCAGACGGACCGGAAATCACAATTAACAAGCCTTTTTGCTTCATATCATCCCTCTTTCTGTCTCGTCCGAATCACTTTCGGCCTAGGAGTTCTCTTCACTTTCCATTTCCTGAGAGATTACCATCCCCGTGCTTCTTTTTCCCCTAATCGATGGGCCACTGTTTCCGGCTGTACTGCTGACAAAATAATATGTTCACTGTCTGTGATGATTACTCCCCGGGTTCTTCTGCCATAGGTTGCATCAACCAGCATTCCCCGTTCTCTTGCTTCCTGAATCATCCGCTTAATCGGGGCTGATTCGGGGCTGACAATTGCCACAATCCGATTGGCCGCCACAATGTTCCCGAACCCGATATTGATTAATCCTCCATTCATCGAACTCTTCCCTTCTATTCAATATTTTGAACCTGTTCCCGCATCTTTTCCAGGGCGCTTTTTAATGTTACTACCTCATTGGAAATTTCTACGGTATGGGATTTTGAAGAAATTGTATTAATCTCCCGGTTCATCTCCTGAATCAGAAAATCCAACTTTCTTCCCATCGGTTCAGTTTTTTCCATGGATTGAAGAAATTGTTGAGTGTGACTCTTTAAACGGACAAGCTCTTCGTTGATATTGCTTTTATCCGCAAAATACACGACCTCGGAATGAATCCGATCCTCATCAATCTCCATTCCGTTTTCCGTAAGTTCCTGAATCCTCTCCATAAGCCGTTCTCTATAGGATTCAACCTGTTGTGGTGCAAAGCCTTCAATCATCTTCCATGCTTCTTCCACTTCCTCAAGACGATCCTTCAAATCCTCTTTTGTGCGAAGTCCCTCCTGTTCTCTCATGGACATAATTTGCTTAAGGGCCTCTTCAATTGCCTCTGTCAGCCCTTTTTCCACCAGCTCCTCGTTTTCTTCCTTGCTTTTCAAGCTGATTACTTCAGGAAAACGGCTGATCTGCAATGCACTGACCTCATTTTGCAAATGAAGGGCGGCTCCGATCTTTTCCAGAGCGGCATGATAGTCCTTTGCCAGATTCAGATCCATGACCACTTCCCCTTCGGCCTCTCCAACGGTTTCAATGTTAATAAAAAGATCTACCTTGCCCCGATTTATGGACTCCTTTATGCGCTTTCGAAGAATTTCCTCCATGTAGATGTAGCGCTTAGGCATACGGATGCTGATATCCAGATACCGATGATTAACTGTCTTTCCCTCAACGGAAAACACTTTGTTCTCCAGCTGTACTTCTCCCCGCCCAAAGCCTGTCATACTATAGATCATGATTTAATCCCTCCTGTAATCTGTCTTTATTCATCCTTGCTTCGGTAAGTATCGACCCTCTCCGATTTTCCTAGCGGGTCCCGTCATAAATATTTTATTTTCAATCGGGGTGATTTCAATGAATAAAAGTCCCCCGGGGGATTTAACCGCCATCCTTCGATGGGTTTTTCCCAATTCATTGGCTAAAACAGCAACAGCAGTGACTCCGGTTCCGCATCCCAGGGTTTTACCGCAGCCCCTCTCCCAGGTAATGACTTCGATGAAAGATTCGTCCACAACTCTGGCAAAGTTTACATTGGTTCCCTGAGGGAAGGAAGGGTCTTTTTCAAAAACCGGACCCACCCTGGAGACCTCCTCCAGGTTTAAAACATCCTCCAGATGACTAAATGGGGCACCCCCATAATACAGGAAGATGCTTCGAAATCCATTCCGTCATAGGAGAATCGTTTCCTGAGAAAATCCAGAGTATAGTCTCCCATAAGGATTTTTATTTCAGTGATTCCCTCTCCCGGCTCTCCTTCGGTAATTTCGATATCCTTAATTCCTGCAGAGGTTTCCACCTGAAATTCTTTGGTACTGACAATTCCCTGATCGTACACATACTTTGCAAAACAGCGGAGTCCGTTCCCGCAAAGATCGGCTCTTGAGCGTCCTGATTATAGTAACGCATTTTAACATCGGCAACTTCCGATTCCTTTACCACCATCAAACCGTCAGCACCGAGCCCCAACCGTCGATGACAAACCTCCTTGACAAAGGAAGACTCATCTTCAACCATTGAAATGTCTCTTTCCTTTACAACAATAAAATCATTTCCTATGCCTTCCAACTTCCAAAAAGGGATTTCCATGGTTTTTCTCCTG